>Ga0157372_10003545_pt1 | contig 16820 bp, 9 predicted proteins | sample C55metaG_FD_115307 | JGI IMG/M metagenome (GOLD analysis project Ga0157372, IMG submission 115307) | Corn rhizosphere microbial communities from Kellogg Biological Station, Michigan, USA - C5-5 metaG | ecosystem: Host-associated > Plants > Roots > Rhizosphere > Soil | place: USA: Michigan... | reverse complement strand
GAACAACGGCGACGGCACCTTCAGCGACATCGGCCAGCTCGCCGGGGTCTCCAACACCAACTGGTCCTGGTCGGCCCTCTTCTCCGATTTCGACAACGACGGCAATAAAGATCTTCTCGTCACCAACGGCTACGTCCGCGACTACACCGACATGGACTTCCTGCGATACTCCGCCGACAACGCCATGCACGCCAACACGGACGACAAGGAAGCCGCTATAAAAGAAGCCATCGGCAAAATGCCGCAAAGCCCCGATAAAAGCTACCTCTACCACAACAACGGCAACAATACTTTTACGCGTATCAATAACGAATGGGGCCTCACCCAGCAAACCGTCTCCGCCGGCGCCGCCTACGTCGACCTCGACAACGACGGCGCCCTCGACCTCGTCATCAACAACACAAATGAATACGCCGGCATCTATCGCAACAATGCCCGAAACAATCCCAACAACCACTACCTCAAAGTCCAGCTGCAAGGCAACCCAAAGAACAGCACCGGCATCGGCTCCAAAATCAAGCTCTTCTGTAAAGACACCATCTACTACCAGGAAGCCTTCCCCGTCCGCGGCTTCCAGTCCTCCGTCGACCCCGTCCCCAACTTCGGCGTCGGCGCCCACAAATCCATCGACTCGGTCCTCGTCATCTGGCCCGACGATCACTATGAAGTAATAAAGGACCAAAAGGCCGACACCACCCTCCGGCTCAAACAGGGATCGGCTACCGGCATCTGGCACTACGCCGGCCCGGCCAAACCCCTCCTCACGGCCGTGAATACCCCAACCCCGGTCCACACCGAAAATAGCTTCAACGACTTCGACCAGCAACCCCTGCTGATCAATTACCTCTCCCGCCGCGGCCCCGCCATGGCCATCGCCGGTGATCTCATTTACATCGGCGGTACCGCCGGTCACGCGGGCCAGCTCTTCCGTCAAACCGCCACCGGCGCTCTCATCCGCCAGGCGTTCACATCCAGCGACTCCTCACAGGACGACGGCGCCGCCCTCTTCTTCGACGCCAACGGCGACGGCCACCTGGACCTTCTCATCGCCAATGGTCAACCCCAGCTCTATCTGAACGACGATAAAGATCATTTCATAAAAACGAATACCCCCCTTCCCTTCAACAACGCCTCCTGCATGAAAGCCGCCGATATCGACGGCGACGGAGATATGGATCTTTTCATCGGCGGTGGCCCGCTACCCAACCAATGGCCCCGCTCCTCCCCAAGCCGGCTGTTCCTCAACGACGGCAAAGGACACTTTACCGAAAGCGCCATCGACCTCGATGGCCTGGTCACGACGGCGATCTTCCTCGATCTCAACAACGACCATCAACCCGATCTCGTCGTCGCAGGCGAATGGATGCCCATAAAAGTATTCCTCAACAACCACGGCCATTTCACCGACGCCTCCGCCCAATACGTAAAATTCCCCTCCTCCGGCTGGTGGAACACCCTCGACACCGCCGACCTCAACGGCGATGGCCGCCCAGATCTCATCCTCGGCAACCAGGGCCTCAACAACCAGTTCACCGCCAGTCAAAAGCATCCCATGACGCTCTATTCCGGTGACTTCAACCACAACGGCGCCATCGACCCCATCTTCTGTTACTACATCGGCGACACCAGCTACCCCGCGATCTCCCGCGACGATCTCACCGGCAAGATCCCGGCGCTCAAAAAGAAATTCCTCGAATACCGCAGCTATGCCGACGCCACGATACATGACCTCTTCTCTCCGGAAGACCTGAAAGACGCCGGCCCAAAAACGACGGAAATCCTCTCCACAGTCTGGCTCGAGAACAAAGGCGATGCAGGCTTCATCCTCCATACCCTTCCGCAGGAAGCCCAATACGCACCTGTATACGCCGTTGCCACCGCCGACATCAACGGCGACGGCCACCCCGACCTCCTGCTGGCCGGCGGCAACCAATGGACCCGCATCCGCTTCGGCCGCTATCGCGCCAATCACGGGATCCTGCTCCTCAATGACGGAAAAGGCAACTTCACCTATATCCCCCAATCCCGCAGTGGCCTCCAGCTCCGCGACGACGTCCGCGGCGTCCTGCCCCTCGCAAACAAACAGCTTCTATTCGGGGTCAACGACGGTCCCGCAAAAATCTACCGCTATGAATAAAAGCATCATCTTCCTTCTGTTAATCACCCTCGATACTACCGCCCAACAACCGGCAACAATAAAAGAATACACCCAAACCTTCCCCACCTACCCCTTCTCCGACCCTAGCCCTTTACCCTTGCTCAACAACGTCTACCCCTATTTCCGCTACGACGGCTTCACAAACACACCCGTCAACAAAGCATGGAAAGTCGTCCAACTGGAAAACCAATACATCCGCGTCCTCATCCTCCCCGAGATCGGCGGAAAGATCTGGACCGCTATCGAACGCTCCACCGGCAAACCCTTTCTCTACTACAACCATACCGTCAAATTTCGCGACGTCGCCATGCGCGGCCCCTGGACCAGCGGCGGCCTCGAATCCAACTTCGGCATCATCGGCCATACGCCCAACTGCGCAACACCCGTCGACTATACCACCCGCAGCAATTCCGACGGCAGCGTCAGCTGCATCATCGGCACCCTCGACCTCCTCTCCCGCAGCTACTGGCGCATGGATATCCGTCTGCCAAAAGACAAGGCGCTCTTTACTACCCGTGCATACTGGTACAACACCACGCCGCTCGAACAACCCTATTACCATTGGATGAACGCCGGCCTCAAAGCCGGCAACGACCTCGAATTCATCTACCCCGGCAACCGATACCTCGGCCACGACGGCGAATACGCCGGCTGGCCCGTCAACAAAACAAACGGGAAACTCATCTCCTGGTATAAGAACAACGACTTCGGCGGTTATAAATCCTATCACGTCTTCGGCAAGTATACCGACTTCAGTGGCGCCTATTGGCACAACGAGGATTATGGGATGGTCCGCTATGCCACCCACGATGAAAAAGCCGGGAAGAAATTATGGATCTGGGGCCTCTCCCCCCAGGGCATGATCTGGGAACACCTCCTCACCGACACCGACGGCCAGTACATCGAACTCCAGTCCGGTCGTCTCTTCAACCAGAACACCGCCAACAGCACCACAACCCCCTTCAAACACCGCGGCTTCATGCCCTACGGCAGCGACACCTGGGAGGAAGAATGGTATCCCGTCCTCGGCACAAAAGGATTCAAGATCGCCAACCCCGACGGCGCCCTCAATGTCCAGCAACACAACGGCTGGATCATCATCCACTTCTCCCCCACCCACGCCTTTGCCGACACCCTCACCATTACCGCCGGCGGCAAACCGGTATACGCCCGCGCCCTCCAATTCCAAACCCTCCAACCCTTCATCGACAGCGTCAAAACCGATAGCGCCCACCTCGTCGCTACCCTGACCACGAGCCACCTCCAATACGACTCAGATCCCAACACTAACAACCTCGCCCGCCCCGTCGACGCCCCAAAAGACTTCGACTGGAACACCGCCTACGGCCAATACATAAAAGGCATCGAAGCCATCGACCAAAAGAATTACGCCGCCGCCGGGACCGCCCTCACCACCGCCCTCGAAAAAGACCCCAACTTCGTCCCCGCCCTGACCGCCATGGCCAACCTGCTCTATCGCAATATGCGCTACCCCGAAGCCCTAAAGACCGCCACCCACGCCCTTTCGATCAACACCGAAGACGGCCCCGCCAACCTCATCTACGGCCTCGCCAATGAAGCCCTCGGCCACGCAACCGACGCCCGCGACGGCTTCGACATCGCCACCCTCGACCCCGCCACCCGCAGCGCCGCCTATACCTGTCTCGCCCGCCTCAGCCTCAAAGAAAAAGACCTCGGCCGCGCAAAAAGCAACGCCGAAAAAGCAACGCTCGCCAATCCACTCAACATGGAGGCGCTGCAAATTAAGGCCGTCTGCACCCGGCCCGACAACCAATCCACCCTGGCCCTCATCGACAGCCTCGACCCGCTCAACCACTTCGCCCACTTCGAACACTCGAACAAAGCCCTTGTCGACGGCATCCGCAATGAACTCCCCGGCCAAACTTTTCTCGAACTCGCCATCTGGTATTACAATAATGGCCTCCCCCAGGACGCCCTAAAAGTCCTCCAACTCGCGCCCAAAACCGCCGAGATCAACTGCTGGATCGCCCGTCTCAACCACCAATCCATCGACTGGAAAACCATCGACCCTACCCGCGCCTTCCCCTTCCGCTCCGAAACCGGCGCCCTCCTCGAACAAGAAATAAAAACCGATAACCACTGGTTCCTCAAATACCAGCTCGCCCTCATCTACCACGACCGAAACCGCCTCGCCGAGGCAAAGCAGCTCCTCGACGCCTGTGCCGATAACCCCGGCTACGCCCCCTTCTACGCCTTCCGCGCCCAACTTCCGGGAGCCGACACCCTGAAGGATCTCAGCAAAGCCCGCGACCTCGACCAAAACTGGCGCTACCAAAAATCGCTAACGGAATACTATATCCGCAAGGAAAATTACCCCGCTGCCCTCACCGTCATCGAACCCTTCTACCAATCCCATCCCGACCGCAATACCATGGGCATTCTCTACGCAAAAGCCCTCCTCGGCAACAACCAACTGCAAAAGGCAGACAAATTGCTCGCCCACCTACAGGTCCTCCCCGCCGAAGGCGCTACCTCGGCACGGGAGATCTACCGCGAAGTAAAACTCCGCGAAGCCAGTGAAGAAATAAAGAAGAAAAACTACAAGAAAGCAAAAGCCCTTATTGCCGAAGCAAAGGAATATCCCGAACACCTCGGCTCCGGCGCACCCTACCCCGCCGATCAGGACACCCGCCGCGAAGACGATCTCTTAAAAAGTATTCAACAATGACCTAATGAACTACCACCTGGCCTCCTTTCATCACGAAATGAACCTTCATGATCGCATGAATGTCTGTATCCAGGTCCCCGTCTACCGCAAGGATATCCGCAAAGGCCCCGCGCTTCAAAACCCCGACCTCTCCGACCCAGTTCAGCTGCTTGCTGGCGTTATAGGTTGCAAACTGCAATGCTTTCGCCACAGGCACTCCCGACTCGACATACCCGATCACCGTATGCTTCGATAAGTAGGCAAACGGAAGTTTGACATCCACGTAGTCATCCGACCCCGAAGCCACCGTTACTCCCGCCCGTAAAGCCGCCCGCAATCGCAATCCCAGGTACCGCCGGAAACCCATCACCCTCGCCGGCGCGTTCCTGTCATCCGGGTTCTGCAGTTCAGCATACTTCGTAAAAATAAGGCTGTCCCCATCCGTCGGCACAAAGATGGTCCCCTTCCTCGCCATCAGCTGAAAGGTGGTATCATCCACGCTGTACCCATGCTCGATCCCATCCACACCCCCGATCACCGCATTGTACACCGCCCGGTTGTCCGTTGCGTGCGCCGTCACCCGTATGCCATACCGGTGCGCCTCCCCGACAATCGCCTTGATCTCCTCCACACTCAACATCGTATTGTTCGGCGTATTGTTGGAATATATCTTGATCACATCCGCGCCCTGCGTGATGTTCTCCCGCACCGCCTCCACGGCGTCGTCCGGCCCCTTCACCACCCGGTACTCATCGGCCACGAGCTCCTGGTGTTTGTAGATCACCCCTGGAAGCTGTCCGCCGGTCGACGACAATCCCCGCCCCGCGCATCGCATCCTCGGCCCCGGGACCAATCCCTCCTTGATCGCCCGCCGCAACGCCATATCCGCATATTGCCCCGAATTCCCAAGGTCCTGCACCGATGTGATGCCCGCCTCCAGGTAGGCCCGCGCCCGCGCAGCGCCATAAATGGCCCGATAGGCATCGCCCTCCGTGGTCAGCTCCTTGACCATATCCATCGATTCCACATTATTTCCCGGGTGCAGCTCCTCCCGGTAGAGCAAGTGGGTGTGACAGTCGATAAGCCCCGGCAATACCGCATAGGCCGAAAGATCCACCTCCTGCCGGCCGGCACGATCCGCCTCGCTGACCTCCCGCTCCGGCTTGACGGCCTCGATCTTTTGGTCCTTGACAAGGATTACCATCCCCGTCTTAAACTCACCAGCCTCGCTGTCAAAAAGCTTACCGGCTCTAATAAGATAAGACGAAGTCTTATCTTGTCCCGAGGCCGCCAGGGCCACCAACAGTAGCAATCCAATCAGGTAATTTTTCATACCCGAATTTACAACGCCGCATCCACAAGCCGCACTAATTCCATTTCCCCAACCCACGCCCGCCCATCACCCGGACATTACCCTCCATCCAGGCTCAGACCCTCGCCCCACTTCAAGGTTTAATCATTTCACCCTAACTTGCACCTCATGAGAAAGCTCCTCCTCCTCGTAGTCACTCTCACCCTCGTAACGGCCGCAACAGCCCAAACCTCCGGCAACCCCATCTTCCCCGGCTGGTACGCCGACCCCGAAGCCGCCATCTTCAACAACACCTACTGGGTCTACCCCACGTTCTCCGACAAATACAACAAACAAGTCTTCTTCGACGCCTTCTCCTCCCCCGATCTCATCCACTGGACGAAACACCCGCATATCCTCGATACCACCGCCATCCGCTGGGCCCACCGCGCGATGTGGGCTCCCGCTATCACCAAAAAGGATGGGAAATATTACTTCTTCTTCGCCGCCAACGATATCCAGAATGACACCACCATCGGCGGCATCGGCGTCGCCGTCGCCAACAAACCCGAAGGCCCCTACAAAGATTATTTAGGAAAGCCCCTCATCGACAAGTTCCACAACAAAGCCCAACCGATCGACCAGGCAGTCTTCAAGGACAAGGACGGCCAGTATTACATGATCTACGGCGGCTGGGGCCACTGCAACATCGCAAAACTAAAATCCGATTTCACCGGCTTCGAACCCTTCCCCGATGGCTCGACCTTCAAAGAGATCACGCCAAAAGGCTATGTCGAAGGTCCCTGGATGTTCACCCGAAACGGAAAATATTATTTCATGTGGTCCGAAGGTGGTTGGACCGGCCCCGACTATTCCGTCGCCTACGCGATCGCCGACGCCCCCACAGGCCCGTTCCAACGCATCGGCAAGATCCTCCAGCAGGACACCACCGTCGGCACCGGCGCCGGCCACCACTCGGTCATCCATATTCCCAACACCGACGACTATTACATCGTCTACCACCGCCATCCCCTCGGCGACCCCGACGGCAACCACCGAGTGACCTGCATCGACCACATGTATTTCGATAACAACGGCTTCATCAAACCCGTCAAAATAACAAAGGCCGGCGTCACCGCCCGGCCTCTGCACTAACTTCAAAAGTCGATTCTATTTCGAAAAAATCATCTTCGGATCGCGAACGATGATCTCTGGCTTCCCCTTATACATCTCCACCTTCCCCGTCACCTGGATCGTCTTCCCATCGATCTCTCCGGCAAGAGCAGTCGCCGCTCCCCGCAACACCACCGTCATCAGCTGGTTCGGATACGCCGCACCCAAATTCACAAGCGTCAACCCATCCAAGGCCTTATATCCATACACCTTCGAAGTAACGACAACATTCTCTCCCACATGCGCCTGCGCATCGGCAACATCGATCTTCACAGCCGCACCCTCAGCCGGCGCTGGCGCAGCCGGCGCGGTAGAAGCCCCCACCACAACCCCATGCGCAAAAAGCCGGTTCAACACCCCCGCCAACCGAACCCCCGCCTGCTCCAACCGCTGCTCCACCGTCGCAATATGCTCCTCGTAGTATTTATCATCAATAGCCCGGCTCTTCATCGCATCCACCTCCGCATATAGCTTCTCCGTCACCTCATAGCTCTCCCACATCCACCGGATCATCGGATCCTTCTGCCACTGGCCGATCTGCGCCGGCGTCGCATGATCCACCTTCGCGGCCAATTGCTCATAACCCAGTCCCAATCGGTCAATCAGTTTACTATCCCACACAGCATGCAGATTCGTCCCACTCCCATTGAAGTTCAGCTGAACCGTATTACCCCCCTTGTCCTCGGCCCTGCTCACATGCATCGGCTGATGCAGATCGCCCACAAAATGCACGATGAACTTCAACGCCTCCACCTTCTTCTCCCGAGGCGTAGCCGGATCGACCACCTCCTTCTCCATTTTCTCCAGCGCACTATACACATTCTCCTCGCTCATTCCCTCGACCCGCTTCTGAAACTCCGCAAAGCTTAACCCCATCGGCAGGTTCACATAATGCCATGGCCCCGTCTGCTTATACTCCGGCTTTCCCCGAACCTCATCCGCCCAGGTACTTACATCGGCAAGCGTCTCGCTACCCAACAATTCCCGCACAGCAGCAGCCGCCGCCGGCGTCAAATGCTTCTCCGCGATCTTGCCGACCGTCCGATGACCCGTAACACCCCAGGAAAGTAAAAAAAAGCCAATAACAACAAAGCAAAGGACCCGGCCGGCGCCGAGCTTATGAATTATCTTTTTCATAGCCGCAAAATACAACTCCCATCGCAAATCACCGCTACCCCCCACACCCGCAAACCAGCGCAGCCCATATCTCGCCCCCAACCCCTACTCCCATTTAAACGCCTTCACCGCCCACACCCCCACCACCACGGTCCAAACCAGCAATCCCCCCACCTGCACCGGCAACTCCCAGATATGCAACCCATCAAAGGCAATATCTCTCAACCCGTCGACAAAGAACGTCAACGGCAACACATTACAAAAATGCTGCAACCACGGTGGATAACTCTCGATCGGAAAAAACAATCCGCAAAGCAGGATCTGTGGCAAGGTCAACGTATTGGCCACCGGGGTCACCGAATGCTCGTTCTGAACAACCCCGCTTATAATAAAACCTATCCCCATAAATATCCCAAGCCCAAAAAGTGAGAACACCAGCATCTCCACCACCGTCACCCATCCATGCACCAGCGTAAAACCAAACGCAAAATACCCCAGCCCGATCATGAGCACAAATCCGATCACATGAAAAAAAAGCCGGCTCAGCATCTCCCCGCCAATGATCGATCGCTTCCGCACCGGAGTAGCCCGAAGCCGCTTCAACACAAAATTCTGCCGCAGGTTAAAAAGGAGAAAAGAAGACCCAAACACCCCGGCCATCAACAACGAGAACCCAAGCTGCCCCGGCAGCACAAAATCGATCGTCTTATGAAGATGCCCCGGCACCCGCACCACCGAAAGCACCCCGACCGAGGGATTCTTCGGAAACACCCGCCGATCCATCTCCCGCAAAGTCGCATCGATCACCGGCCGCAACAAGCTCATCCCCCTGGACGAGGAATCCGTTCCCAACAATGCCACCCGGTAATGCGGCAAAAGCCCACCATCCGAAACAATATTCAGCTCCGTCCCGATCGTCCCCTGCTTCATCTCCGCAGTGATCTCTGCCGCCGTCAGTCCCTTCACCAACTTAACCGCTCCCAATCCCTCCACCGTCCTATAAATAAGATTGGCCGTATCACACCCCGGCGATACGGCCACCTTGATCGGGCCGCCCTTATCTCCCACCAGCGACCCAAAAATGATTATAAAGAAGATCGGAAAAGCGATCGAGAATACCACCGACGTCGGGCTCCGCAACGTCGCCAGCAAACTGTACTTCGACAATACAAGCGTCGCCTTTAACTGGCCCATCACATATTTCTTGGATCAGTCCTCGGTTTCATCTGGTACTCATGCGGCGGCACCGCCCCCATCAGGTTCTCGACAAAATAATCCCACCGCCGCCGCATCATATATGGCGCATATGGCCCATACGCATGCGGACTGTTCGGGAACACCACAAGATCATAGTCCTTATTGGCCTTCTCCAACGCCTCGATCACCAGCAGGGTATTATAAGGCGGTACGTTATTATCCATCAGTCCATGCGCCAGCATCAGCTTCCCCTTCAGGTTCTTCGCATACAGTTGGTTGGCTTGCGCCGTATAGTTATCCGTTCCATCGGCGTTCTTCACCAGCAACCCGTCATACCGCTCGCCCCAGTCATCCTCGTAGTTCCGGTTGTCATGGTTACCCGACTCGGAGATACCTACTTTGAAGAAATCGGGATATCTGAACATCGCCCCCGCCGTCGCAAAGCCGCCACCGCTATGTCCCCAGATACCTACCTTCTCGGCATCGATAAAGCCATATCGCCTCGCCAGCTCCTTGATACCCGCCACCTGGTCGGGCAACGTATTCTCCGCCATATTGCCGTAGCTCATATCGTGATAGCTCTTCGACCGGCCCGGGTTGCTCGTTCCCTCTATCGCCACTACTACAAAGCCAAGTTCCGCCAGCGCCTGGTTGTCGCCGCGCGAAGCCGCGAACCCCCAGTTACCGCCGATGCTGCCACCCTGCGGACCCGGGTAGATATAGTCGATGATCGGGTATTTCTTCGTGCTGTCCAGCTTGCTCGGCGTAAAGAGCAGTCCATAGATATCCGTCTTGCCATCCGCCGCCTTCACGCTGAACAACGTCGGCGCCTTCCAGCTCGCCGCAACCAGCCGCGACACATCGGCCTTCTCCAGCGAAGCGACCAGCTTGCCTTCGGCATTGCGCAACACCACCACCGGTGGCACATCCGGCTTGGAATAGCTGTCGACAAAATATTCGCCGGAAGGCGACAGGGTCACCGTATGGTTCCCGTCCTCCGGCGTCAACGCCACCAATTTTTTACCGTCAAACCCGATCTTATAAAAATGATTGAAATAAGGGCAGCCCGGCTCCCGGCCCGAAGCAAGGAAATAGACCTCCCGCTTCTTCTCGTCCACCTTCACCAGCCGCGTCACCACCCAGTCGCCCTGCGTGATTGGATTCTTCAGTTTCCCCGTCGCCGCATCATATAAATAAAGGTGGCCCCAGTTATCCCGCTCGGAATACCAGATGATCTCGTTGCTCTTGGCAAGGTAACGCCAATCGATCGTTCCACGCCCGGACTCATACTGTGTGGCCACATCTTCGGCAAATACCTCGCGCACCGCCCCCGTCGCGGCATCCGCGATCCGAAACTTCTCATGCTTGTGATCCCGCGACGTCGACACAAAGGCCAGCTGTGCGTCATCGGACGTCCAGTCCACATCGTCAAAGGTCCCGCTGCTGGCGATATCGTCGCTCAGCGTAGCGCGATGCGGGTCCGGCGGCACGTTCAGCACCGTCACAGTCTTCGCATCTACGTCGATGATCACCCGCTGGATCATCGGGATTACCGAGTCGCCCGGGAGAGGATATTTCCAGGCATGCAGCGTCGGCTTGCCCACATTCGTCGTCACCAGGTACATATCGCTCACATGTCGCTGATCGTCTTTAAAGGTCGCGATCTTCTTCCCATCGGGACTCCAACGCAGGATGGGCCCGTCACCCGTCTTCCACCCCGCATTATCGGTCGCATAGCCAAAGTCTTTGGCGCCATCCGTCGTCAGCTGCGTCTCCTGCCCCGTCGGCACATCCTTCACCCACAGGTTCCAGTCGCGGATAAAGGCCGCCCGCTTCCCATCCGGCGAAAGCACCTCGCTGCCGCCCCCTCTGCCGCCGCGGCCCCGCCGCCCTTCGCTAGGCTGCGAAGCCTCGAGAGGTTTGCCAAGCGCCGCCGAAATAGCCTGCGCCAGCGCCGCCCGGTCCCCATAGGTCGTCCGCTCCTTCTTCGCCGCATCCACCAGCACATACTCACTTCCACCCGGCGTCAGGACCCGATACCAAAACAAATTCCCCGACAGCCAGTTCGGCTGCACCGAACCCCGGTCGATCAACGGTTCAGTATTGTACGTCAGCATGCTCTCCGCATGCGCATATTCTTCAGGGGTAATCACCCGCGGGCCTTGCGCCCCCGCAGCCAGGGTCATCGCCAGGCACGCAGTCGTAATAAAACTTTTATTCATACTACAAATTAAGGTTCCCGCAAGATAATGCTTAAATCCATTCAATCGATGTTCTACCACGAATACCCGCCACCGCCGGTTCTTAGACCCCGCCAGACGCCGAAGGCGCCGGTACCTACCTCGCCGCAAAGCTCATATCAACCCTATTCTTATACGCCAGCGCAAAATGCTCCCCATTAAGATCCATCCGATACACATTCTCCTTCCCCGTACCATGGCGCCCATTGCAATACACTGTATCCCCCTTCAAAATGGGCTGCCAGCAGGCATACCCCTTCGGAGAAATGCGCACACTCTTCCCCTGTCCAAGGTCATGCACAAACACCGCGGTCGGCGGCTCCCCATTCTTACCCTCCTCGCTAAGCCCCGCCCAATACACCAGTTTGTCCTCACTCTTGTTCAACACAAAACAGGTCGAGCTGGAAAAAGCAAGCCCCGTATCTATTTGCTCGAATGGTATGCTCTGCAACACCCGCCCATTCAACCCATAGATATAGACGGCCGACATATTCTGAACAACGATCTTCTTCCCATCCGAGCTCCACGAAGGAGATGAAAATCCCAACAGGCTATCCGTCGGCGCAGCCAGTTCCACGGGATGCCGGTTATCCTTGTCGATATATTTGACACCCCAGTTCTTACCCATAAAGGCATTGTAGACAAGATAATTGCCGTCCGGCGACCACACCGGCCCAAAACAGTTGTGACAGGCCGTGTCCAGAATGGTCACTCTCCCCGCTTCCAGGTCAAAGACGCCGATCCGTCGTTCATGGTTCCTCCCGCCCACGTCCGTATACGCTATCTTCCTCCCATCCGGCGACAGCCTCGGATCAGTGCCATTCACAAAAATGCGCGTAGGCTCCTTGCCGTAAGCAACGGCATAAAGCCCCTTGTTGTTGACATAACAATAGTCGAAAACTTTCTTTTTGTTGGGGATCAAGCCACACGAAGTGCCCAGGCACACCAATCCCAGAATGTACAAGTGTCTCATAAGAACGGATTTATTTCTTAACAATATGTCTCAATATCTTCCGGTGCATCTCATCCGGCCGGAAGGGTTTATGAAGATACCCGTTAAAGCCATGCTTCTGCAGGTCATCATACATATTCTCATATACCGCCGCCGTAAAAGCGATCGCCGGCACCTCCTTATTCACATTCCGCACCTGCGTCAGCAGCGCCTTTCCATCCATCAGCGGCATCTCCAGGTCAACCAGCAACAGGTCATAAGGCTGCTGTTGAAAAAGGTCCCAGGCGATCTGACCATTCTCCGCCGTATTGATACTCGCGCCCCAGCTGTGTAAGAACCTCCGCGCGATCTTCATGTTTACCGCATTGTCTTCTACAAGCAGGATGCGCACACCCGTTAGTTTCTGCAATCCCCGCAGCTTTTCCTTGGGAACGATCATCACCCGCTGTTCAAAGGGCAGCAGCACGTCGAAAAAGAACACACTCCCCTTGCCGGGCTCGCTCCTCACCTGCAGCTCGCTGCCCATCTTCCGCACCAGCTCCCGGCAAATGCTGAGACCAAGCCCCGAACCGCCATATTTCCGCGTCGTTTCGGCATCCGCCTGCGTAAAGCTTTCAAAGATCATCGCCAGCTTCTCCGGCTGGATACCGATACCGGTATCTTCTACGGACAGCCTTATCTCCGCACTGCTATCGGTAACAGAAACTATCTTCGACCGCAGCGTCACCGATCCCGACTCCGTGAACTTCACCGCGTTCGACAACAGGTTCAGCAATACCTGCTTCAGCCGCATCTCGTCGCCAACCACTTTCTTCCCCTTCGGCAGCGGATCGCTCAGGAGATACAGCGGGAAATTCTTCTGCTGCACCACCGGAATGAACGCCTCGGCCGCCTCGGTGAGTGCTTGCTCGAGATCAAACGCCTCCCGCACAAAGACCAGCTTCCCCTCATCCAGCTTGCTGAAGTCCAGCACCGCATTCACCAGCTGAAGCATATGCTCCGACGAATCCTTCAATACTTTAAAATGATCGCTCTCGTGCAATGATTCCTGCTCTTGTATCAGCAAATGCGTCGTACCGATGATCGCATTCAGCGGCGTCCGCAGCTCATGGCTCATATTGCTCATAAAGCGTGCCTTCGCCGCCGCCGCCTTCTCCGCCTTGTCTTTGGCCGACAACAGTTCTATCTCCACCAGCTTCAGCGCCGCAATATCCCGCTTGTTCCGCCGCTCCTTGAAGTCGAGCAACCGGAGCACGAAATAAAAGAAGATACACACCAGCAGAAAGGTCACAAGGATATTCAGCACGAAGTGCCGGTTACGCACGGCCTCGGACACCGGTTCCAGGGTGGACACGGTGGGCATCATCAGCACGATCCAGGATAGGTTCAGCGTCGTCGCGAAAATGAACAGGGTGACACCTATATCGTTCTTCCGCACGCGCAGAAAATAGATCATCGCCATCACAAACGGGAACAGATATAGATAGGACCCCTGCGAGGACCCCTGGAAATAGCAAAGAAAGGTGGAGTGAGCATTGACAAAAAAGATGCTCAGCATCTTCGGCACATCGATCATGCCTTTGATGTTGAACCACATGAACCCAAACAGGATCAGGATGCCCGCGATCTCGATCGCGGCGCTCTTCATCATCCCGTCGGCAATATCGAATAGGAAATTGATAAGGTTGCAGCCCATCGCAAGAACGATGAACGTGTTCAGCTGCCAGAATCGACGTTTGTCCATCCGGGGCCTCGCCTCGTTCGCAGGTATTCCTGCAGGGTTTTCCATTGGATTCATAAATATATCTCGAAACCGGCTCAAATGCAATACGCGCTACGTAACTCATTAGCTTTCAGTGCGTAATATTTCGAGCGGCGGTCGGGTCAAAACGCCCCGGCTATTGTACCATCCCACCGAAACCGTTAAGGCACAGACAAATACAAAGATTCCGCCCACGGCCATCCAGTGCACCGAAAAGCCGCTCTCGAGAGCCAGTTTCGCTAATATAAACGTCAATCCGAGGGCCAGTAGTATCCCGGTCGCCGCCGCCAAAGCCCCCAGGAAAAAGTATTCCAAAAGTTGTATCGTCCGCACCTGGTGCCGGCTCGCTCCAAGGGTCCGCAAAAGCACGCCCTCCTGTATCCGCTGAAATTTGCTGATTAGTACCGAAACGATCAATACGATCACTCCCGTCAGCAAGCTAAAACCCGCCATGAACCGGATCACAAACCCGATCTTTTCCAGCACATCGTTCACCACGCTCAACACCAGTCGCAGATCGATCACCGATACTGTAGGGAACCGCCGCACCATCGCCTGTTGGAAACGCGCCGATTGCTCCGGCGACCCGACCTGCGTGATCACCACATGAAATTGCGGCGCCTGCTCCAGCACACCCGAAGGAAACAGCACCTGGAAGCTCGGTTGCATCCTCCGCCAGTCCACCGACCGCAGGCTGCCAACGACCGTCGTCAACGGCACACCCTGCACATCGAAGACGATGGTATCGCCGATCCCGACGTGCAATATCCGCCGCGCATAGTCTTCTTCAATGCTCACAAAGATCGTCTCGCCCGAATTCCGCACCGGTGCCCCCAATTTCCCCGCCACCAATTTCTCCGTCGGGATCAGCGAGTCCCGGTACGTCACCCGCTCCTCCCGCCCAAAGATCCGCCGCTCCGGCGGCTCGTTCCTGCCAGCCGCACTATCCTCGTTTTCACCCCTCCGGTCGCCACGAAACGCCCCCTCCCGCCGGCCAGGCCCTCGTTCATCCCCGGTCACGGTATCAGCCGCCGCCATCTCCGCCGTAATCCCCTTGACCGATTGATAATGCACCGTCACAACCGCCACCGACCCCACCACCGGCAATCCCGCACTCCGCACAAGGCTGTCCACTCCCGCTACCTGGCTGCGTTGGATATCGAATAGGATCATATTCCCCTGACCCCGCGACGCCGTCACCGTTACCCGGTCGATTAACAGCTGTTGCACAAAATAAAGCGTCCCTATAAACGTCGTCCCAAGCCCGATCGTCACCACCAGGATTAGCGTTTGATTATTGGGCCGGTAAAGATTTGCAAACGCCTGCCGCCATAGATAGCTCCATCGCGCAGGGAACAACCGCCGCACACAAAACATCAACAGCTTCGCCGCGCCTGCCAGGAACAGGAACGACACCAGCAGCGCCGTGGTAAACGCCGTAGCCTTCCCCCAATTCCGCATCCGCAGATACGCAAAACCCGTAATGAACGCAAAGATGAGAACATATACCACCCATCGCAACCCATCCCACCGCCGGCCCGTTCCCTCGACCGACGATCGCAGCGTATACATCGGCGAGATCCGGCGGATCGACAGCAAGGGTAGCAGGGCGAACAAAAGCGAGATCACCAGCCCCACGATCACCCCCTCGCCCACCGCCGGCCAGGAAATATGCCAGCTCGTTTGCATTGGCAGGATATCCTTCAATACGGCTGGCAACACCTGCTGAATCGCCACCCCAAGCACCGCCCCGGCCACACTCCCGGCCAACCCGATCCCGACTATCTGGATCAGGTAAACGAAAAAGGCAGGCCACGCCTTGAGCCCGAGACAACGCAGCACCGCCACGTCCATGATCTTTTCCCTGACATAGATGTTCACACTGCTGCCCACTCCAACACAGCCCAGCAACAACGCGATAAAGCTGATAAGGGTCAGGAACTGCGTGAGGTCCCCAAAACCGCGGTTCATTTGGCGCTTCCGTGAATCCACCGTCTCGTAACGTTGCTCGGCTTTTTCCAGCTGGGGTCCCATCTTCGCCATCAGGGACCGGATATCCGCCTTCGGGTATTGGTAATAGTAGCGGTATTCCATCCGGCTGCCCAGCCGCGCCAGTCCCGCAGGGTCCAGTTAACGCAGCGGGATATACACCGGCGGCGCTACCGTCATCGAGATCTCGTTGCGACCCGGCGCCTGGTCAAGGCTTCCCGCGATCGTAAAGACAAGGTTGCCGATGCGCACG
>Ga0157372_10003543_pt1 | contig 16828 bp, 14 predicted proteins | sample C55metaG_FD_115307 | JGI IMG/M metagenome (GOLD analysis project Ga0157372, IMG submission 115307) | Corn rhizosphere microbial communities from Kellogg Biological Station, Michigan, USA - C5-5 metaG | ecosystem: Host-associated > Plants > Roots > Rhizosphere > Soil | place: USA: Michigan... | reverse complement strand
GGGGCATGCGGTACGAGGTGCTGGCAAAGGCAGTAAGCAGTGATGGTAAAATAACTGCTGATACAAGCGGGATCACTGTAAAAGGGGCATCAAGTTTAACATTGTATGTTACCGCAGCTACCAGTTTTAAAGCCTATAATCAGTGCCCTGATGGCGACGAAAAGGTTGCGGCCAAAAATCTTGATAAAGCTGCTGCCAAGCCTTACGCACAGTTACTTACCGCCCACCTTGCCGACTATCACCGTTTTTTTAACAGGGTAAACCTCAAGCTTAATGATAATAAAGGCAGTCATGCCGGATTGCCGACCGATGAAAGGCTTGCACTTTACAACAAAAATCAGGGTGCTGACCCAGGTATTGAAGCTTTATATTTTCAATACGGCCGTTATCTGTTAATAAGCAGCTCAAGAACACCGGGCGTTCCTGCTAACCTTCAGGGCATCTGGAATAAAGAATTACGTGCACCATGGAGCTCAAACTATACCAGCAACATCAACGTGCAAATGAACTATTGGATGGCCGAGGACTGTAACCTGTCTGAAATGCACCAGCCTTTATTCGAGTTGATCAAAGGATTATCGGAAACGGGCGCTGGTGTTGCTAAAGATTTCTACCATGCTAAAGGCTGGGTAACCCACCATAATACAGATATCTGGGCGTTGGCTAACCCCGTAGGCGACCTTGGTCATGGCGATCCTAAATGGGCAAACTGGGCAATGGGTGGCGACTGGCTAACCCGTCACCTTTGGGAGCACTATTTATATACCGGCGATAAAGCGTTTTTGAAAAATACAGCTTACCCTTTAATGAAAGGCGCGGCCGAATTTACTTTTGATTGGCTGGTACCCGATGGTCAGGGACATTTGGTAACTGCACCGTCGATGTCGCCCGAGAATGATTTTATTTATGCAGATGGTAAGGTATCGGATGTTTCTGTTTCTACTACAATGGATATGGGCATCATTCGTGATCTGTTTGATAACCTGATAGCTGCAACCAAAGTACTGGGCGTTGATGCCACTTTCAGGGATTCACTTATCGCCAAAAAAGCTAAACTGATCCCATATCAGATTGGCAGCAAAGGCCAGTTGCAGGAGTGGTACAAAGACCAGGAATCGCCAGATCCGCATCACCGTCACGTGTCGCATTTATATTCCGTTTATCCGGCTAATGAAATTTCTGTAGCTGCAAACCTGGAGCTGGCAGCGGCGGCAAAACGTTCGTTAGAGTTACGCGGCGATGAAAGTACCGGATGGAGCCTGGCCTGGAAGGTAAACCTTTGGGCCCGCCTGAGAGATGGTAACCACGCCTACAAATTATACCGCGACCTATTGCGTTTAACCGGCGAAAGCGGCTACAATTACAGCGAGGGTGGGGGATTATATCCAAATATGTTTGATGCTCACCCGCCTTTCCAGATAGACGGAAACTTTGGTGGTACCTCTGGTCTGGCTGAAATGCTGTTGCAAAGTCAGAACGGTAATGTGCATTTGTTACCAGCCCTACCCGATGCCTGGGCCAATGGCGAAATTAAAGGTTTGGTAGCAAGAGGGGCTTTTGTAGTAAATATGAAATGGACTGGGGGAAAGGTTGTAACTGCGGAAATTTTATCAAAAGCAGGAGGTACCTGCCATATTGTATCGAAATCAAAACTGACAGTTAAAGGTTTAAATATAACTCCGGTTAAAGTGAAAGAAGGTTACGAGCTCGTGATAAATACCAAAAAGGGTAAAACATACCAATTAGTAAGCAGCTTATGAGCAACAGCAGGAGGGACTTTTTAAAGAAAGCGTCACTGGCCGGAGCAGCGGCAATAGTAACGCCTGGATTGGTATCGGCCTCAACAAAAGACGATCAGTATCTACCCGATGATGGCACAAGGAAAACTTTCCTATTCCAGGGCGATTCGATAACAGATGGAGGCCGTAGTTACGATAAAGACTGGAACCATGTGTACGGTCAGGGCTATGCTTATTTGATAACTGCCCGGATTAATTTTGATTATCCCGGCCGTGATTACCAGTTTTTTAACCGGGGAATAAGCGGTAACACCGTAAATGACCTCGCTGCCCGCTGGCAAAAAGATACATTGGATATTAAGCCAGATATACTAAGCGTATTGATAGGCATTAACGATGTGCATAGGGCAATAATGCAGGGCGATAAAGCAACCGCCGAAGATTTCAGTAATGCTTATGATAGGCTATTAACACAAACTAAAGCTGCGTTACCCGATGTTAAGCTGATTATGTTAGAGCCTTTTATTTTACCCGTTGGTATGGTAGGCAAGAACCCGGAGCTATGGATAACTGAAGTTCAAAAGCGACAGGTTATAGTTAAATCACTTGCGTCAAAATTTAACGCCATTTTTGTGCCTTTGCAGGAAGTTTTTAATAAAGCTTTACAAAAGGCCAAAGCTGAACATTGGATCTGGGATGGTGTTCATCCCATGCCCGCCGGGCATGAGCTCATTGCCCGGGAATGGATGAAGGCGGTTAAAAAGCTGTATTGATGTTTGCCGTTTTACGATACAAAAACTCGTTGTGAGTATAGCGTGGCAATCCCATAGCCAATGCATGTCCAATTTGTACAGCTACGAGATTGTCTCGCCTTTTCTTTACATGACTTTTTAACCAGTATCTCCAACCCAAATCTCTTCTTCCGAACACTAACAACGGCGTAGAAATTAATGAATCTTTTTCCAATCTATGATATCATGATATTCGTAGTAATCAGCAATAGATTCAATATCATAAAGAATTGGTTCTGCTGAAATGTGAATGCTTTCTAAATATTTTAGATATTTCTTATGGGTTGAAAAGCCCCGCTCTATTTTCTTTGCTGGAACCACAACATACCACCCTTCTTTAACATAATTTCCATGAAGAATTGAATTAGTGTAATAAACCAGAATTACTCCATCTATAACATTTGCTTTTTTAATGTGAGAAAAGCCTGTATCCCCATCTATGCCTTCCAGGTTCATTCCCCATCCTGATTCTTTAGTTACAATTATTGCTTCATAAGGTTTAATGAATGGTAACCTGGCTGAATCCCATTCTCCTTTTGCTGTGTAAAATTCATCTATATTAGATCGTTTATGAGATTGCCCGGAGCAGGAGAATAGCAGTAAAATGGTTAAAGGAAACAAAAGAGTCGTTTTCATTGTGGTTTATTGTACATTTCGTTGCCAAGAGCTAACCAAAAAACTGTCTTCACGCATTTATTGGTTAAGGTAATAATAGAATTGTAAATAAAAGCTCTAAAAAAATATCAAACAGGCTATTGGTCGGTTAGTTCGTAGCACAAATAAACTTTATCACCGGCTTTGTTTTTGATTTTAAAGAAAAAGCTTTAGTACGAAAAAAGCAAATCGGGTAAGCCTGATCCGCTTTTGTAAAACTTAATTACTTCCCGCAATCATTTGAATTGCCTCTTCGCGGGTTTTGTGTTCAATGGCCATTACAAATTCAACAGGGCCGCCGCCTTTACCGCAGCCAAAGCATTGAAATATATTTTTTTCAGGCGATACCATCAATGATGTAGCCTGGTCTTTATGAAATGGGCAGCGGCCTTTTAAATTTCTCCGGCTTTCTTCAAGCAATACATATTTTGAAACAATTCGTACAAGATCGGCCTGTACCGGCGACAGGGAATGAGATGCAGACATGTTGGGTAATAGAATGATTAATTTATCAGGCTGCGAAAATAATTTTTTACCAGGTTGGAATAAGGGATTGTTGAAAAAAATGTGATTTCCACGGGACAAGGTAATGCCTCTTTATTACAAGTGATAATTTACATAGCAACTGGGCATCACTTTTATTTAGGCGCCCACATGCTAAGTTGATGGATGTTTAACAGATGGCTTGTTCTGCGCATTCCCAAAACAAGTTCGGTATGACTTTTTTTAAGTAACTGGCGATGCTTTCTGCTTTTCTCAGAAATATTTACTTTAGCCACACAAGCAAATCGGCAAAAAGACTTTGCGCTTTGCGAGAGAAAAATCGAACACCATGAACTACACTCAAATTTGCAAAGCTTTTAATGATTTAACCGTTACCGAACTGTACCAATTACTAAAGCTCAGGAGCGAGGTATTTGTAGTTGAACAAAATTGTGTGTTTTTAGACACCGATGATAAAGACTACGCTTGCCACCATCTGTTATTGTTTGATGATGATCAGGACCTGGTGGCTTATGCCCGTATTGTACCCGCGGGTAAATCATATGCCGAAGCATCAATTGGGCGTATAGTTAGCAGCAAAAAAGTACGCGGTACAGGTGTAGGTAAAATACTAACCCAGGCGGCTATCGATCAAACTAAAAAGATCTATGGAGATGTGCCTATCCGGATAGGGGCACAGTACTATGCTATCAAGTTTTATGAACAGTCGGGCTTTAAAATTGATGGTGAAATTTATGATGAAGATGGTATCGACCATATTGAAATGATCCTGTCCTGACAGATCTCTACCTGAAAAGAGCACTGATGATTGTTGTTGCCCGCTTTACTAATTTGATGCAGTTGTAAATGTGTTACTGATTAAATTGTATGATGACACTTCCAAAAAAACTACATACCATGAAAGTCATAATCTGCGGGGCGATGGTGTTTATCACGATTGTACTGTCATCTATTGGTTGGGATTTGTCATACACATACCATGATCATCATGCACCGTTTATTTTTTACTTTGGGGTAACCGCATTTACGTTATATTGGCCCAGTAAAAACACAGTTCAGCATGTGTAATCATTCGCTCCAATATGAATAAGTTATAATAAGAAATAGCAATCACAAATTACATATATCATGAAAACAAACATCGGAATTAATGAAGCAGACCGCCAGGCCGTTTCAGATCAGTTAGCCAAATTATTAGCCGACGAATTTGTACTGTACACCAAAACCCGTAATGCACATTGGAACATTGAAGGTCCTGATTTTCACTCTATGCATGTATTTTTTGAACAGCAATACAATGAGCTTGATGAAATAATGGACAGCGTTGCCGAACGCATCCGTAAAATTGGCCACTACGCACCGGCTACTTTAACCCAATTATTACAACTTACCCATTTAACCGAAAAACTTGATCATAAAAATGATAGCCTTGGTTTTTTGAAAGAATTGCTTGAAGACCATGAAAGCATCATCGAGTTTATCCGCGGTAATATCGATCCTTTTGTTAGCAAGTACAGTGATGCAGGTACCAGCGATTTTATTACCGGCCTGATGGAAACACACGAAGGCATGGCCTGGATGCTGAGGTCGCATTTCAGATAAAATCCCCGTTTAAATAACACTTTTCGGCTCAAATGATCTTCCGGATGCAAACGGAAGATCATGAGCGAAAAGTAAAATAATTATCTCTGCAATATTATTCAGCCTGCTCATGGTAAGTTAGTTGTTGATGATAATCCTATTGCCATGCAAATCTTTTACACCTTCGGTGCATTTTTTACTTGTTCCTGAAGTAAGACCTCCGGCGGAGAGCGTTAAATGCCACCGATGACATCATATATTTTTAAAAAAGATAGTGCAGGATGCCAGATCATGATGAAAGCGTTAGTATTGTTTAAATTATAAACTTACTGGCTTTCACCATAAATCCGTATAATTTGGTACTGGGTCTCCGGTAAATCTACAAGGGGGGTAAAGATCTTGAATCGATGAAAAAGAGGATGCTTAACCAAGCAACTAATAAAGTAAACGAAACAGACCTTTGCTACAGCACTTTTCATTGTGCCCCCTCTCAAGAACCGAATTTTAAAAACAGACAAAAAGATATTTTCACATGAAGAAAATCATCGGCATACTCACATTAACCATCATCTGTTTTATCTGTCAGGCCCAAAAGCTTCCTCCGGTTTTTGATGCTAAGCAATCTGCCGAAGCACAATCGACAGAAACGGTGAGGAAATATCTTTCACCCGTCCGCATTCTTTGGAAATCGCCCAATGCGGCTACCAATATTATCAATGCCGAAAAACTGCTGAAGCAAGGTGATGGACAGGCCGATCTTTCAGGTAATGACTTGTGCATTCTCCAAAGTAATGAAAAAGGCAAACCTGGTTTACTGCTTGATTTTGGTAGGGAACTCCATGGCGGTTTGCAATTGGTAACCGATCAATCAAAAAGTGGCAAGCCAGTGAGGGTGCGTATTCGTTTTGGCGAATCGGCAAGCGAAGCTATGTCAAATATCGACACCATAAAAGGCGCTACGAACGACCACGCCATGCGCGATATGATCATATCCCTGCCATGGTTGGGTAAGCTGGAAATCGGTAACACCGGTTTTCGCTTTGTCCGGATAGATTTGGTGGATGATAACAGTCAACTTAAGCTGAAAGAAGCAAGGGCCATTTTTGTTTACCGCGATATCCCTTACCTCGGCTCATTTAAATGCAGTGATACGTTGCTTAACAAAATCTGGCTTACCGGTGCGTACACCGTCCATCTTAACATGCAGGATTATCTTTGGGACGGAATCAAGCGCGATAGGCTGGTTTGGGTAGGTGATATGCATCCCGAAACATCAACCATTGCCGCTGTATTTGGCGATAATCCGGTGGTGTCAAAGAGCCTTGATCTGGCACGGAACACTACCCCTTTGCCGGGCTACATGAACGGGATGGTATCCTATTCCATGTTGTGGATCCTGATCCAACGCGATTGGTATATGCATACCGGTAATTTGAAATATCTGCAGCAGCAGAAAGCTTACCTGGTAAAGTTGCTGGATCAGTACGCTGTACAGGTTGATGCAAACGGCAGCGAAAAGCTGGACGGTGCCGGTCGGTTTTTAGACTGGCCATCGAGCGAAAATAAACCTGCTATTCATGCCGGCTTACAGGCCATGCTGGTGATGACCCTGAATGCCGGTGCCGAGCTCTGCAAAATATTGAAAGATCCGGCCACCGCCAAAAAATGCGAAGCCGCGGTTGCTAAACTAAAAAATAATGTGCCGGATGCCAGCGGTTCAAAACAGGCAGCAGCCTTATTGGGCTTATCGGGTTTACTCCCTGCCGAAAAAGCAAACGATATTCTTTCTAAAGATGGAGTACACAATTACTCAACGTTTTTTGGTTATTATATGCTGTTGACCAAAGCCAAAGCCGGCGACTACCAGGGTGGCATTGACGCTATCCGTAACTTTTGGGGACCGATGCTGAACCTTGGCGCTACTACTTTTTGGGAAGATTTTAATATCGACTGGCTGCCCAACGCTTCGCGGATAGATGAGTTGGTGCCCGATGGTAAAAAAGATATCCATGGTGATTATGGCGCTTATTGTTATAAAGGTTTCAGGCATAGCCTTTCGCATGGCTGGGCATCAGGGCCAACACCGTGGTTAACCGAGTATGTATTGGGTGTAAAGGTAATAGCGCCGGGTTGTAAGGTAATTAAGATTGAACCCCATTTGGGCGATCTGAGCTTTGTCGAAGGTACTTATCCAACGCCATATGGTATTGTGAAAATTAAACATGTTAAGCAGGCTGATGGGAAAGTGAAATCGGTGATTAATGCCCCAGCCGGGATTAGGGTAATTCAATAAATATCTACCGTTGCCGCTGGCAAAACCGTAAAGTATTGCCGTCAGTATCCGTAACATAAAACTCGCGCGTTCCCCAGGTTTGGTCGGTTGGTCCCTGGTGAACGGGTGATTCTTTTTTAACTGAGGTATCCAACCCGCGGGATAGGTAATATGTAAACCGGCTATCCATATCATTAACCCAAACATTTACCACCGAACCAAATAAGTGGTCGCTTTCATATACTGTTAACTGCAGCTCTCCAAATTCGCTTATTAGGTCAATAACGCCGTCGTCAGCGGTGGCTTCTGGGTATTTGAGCCTGAAATCAAGCACGTTAGTGTAAAAACCAACGGCCTGGTGTAAGTCCCGGCATTTAAAAAGTGGGATCATTTTCATTGTGAAGTATTTGCTTAAAGTTAGCCCTAAACTTTTGTTAGAAGAAATATTAAAAGCGCAGCGATTGAATAATTGGATTTTTCATTGTTCAAAACAAATTTGTTACGGAGTTATTGATATTAAAAGTGCTATCTTGGTGTAATTATAAATCGCTGTACCTATGTCTACAACAAAGCCCTGCACTCCAACCGACGGCGAAGACAATTCAAACGGAACGCGCCGTGATTTTCTTAAGCAAACATCGCTGTTAACGGCCATTGCCTTAACACCGGGTACTGTAGTTAAAGCGGCCGAAAACCAATGGGATGAGAAACTTGCCGGTGTTTTTGAAAAGCAAGCCCTGCACCTGGAGGTGAACGGTGTAAAACATGAATTGATGGTTGAACCGCGTGTGACCTTGCTGGAAGTGCTGCGCGAATACCTCGACCTTACGGGTACCAAAAAGGGTTGCGACCGCGGCCAGTGCGGCGCTTGTACGGTGCATGTAAATGGCGTACGCGTTAACTCATGCCTAAGTCTTGCATTAACAAATGATGGTAAAAAGATAACCACTATTGAAGGCCTTGCCAAAGAGGAAGAGCTGCACCCTATGCAGGAGGCTTTTATTAAGCATGATGGTTTTCAATGCGGATATTGCACATCGGGACAGATCATGTCGGCTGTGGCTTTGCTTAAAGAAGGCCATGCCGGTTCCGAAATAGAGATCAGGGAGTTTATGAGCGGTAATATTTGCCGTTGCGGCGCTTATCCCAATATTGTTAAGGCTATTCAGGAAGTTAAAGGAGGTATGGTATGAACCAGTTTCAATACACACGACCAGCCGAAACGGCTGTCGCCGTTAAATCATTGGCAAAAGAACCAAACGGTTACTTTTTGGCAGGCGGAACCAATTTGGTTGATATGATGAAGATGGGATTGGTAGTACCGGATAAGTTGATTGATATTAACCGCCTCCCGCTTAAAAAGATAGAAAAAACGGCCACAGGTATGCACATCGGCGCTTTAGCCTCCAATAGTGAGGTTGCTGAGCACGCTTATATAAAGGCGCAATACCCGTTGCTGGCGCTGGCTATCAATGCCGGTGCTTCGCCGCAGCTGCGCAATATGGCTACCGTTGGGGGCAATCTTATGCAGCGCACCCGCTGTCCTTATTTTTTTGATACTGCCATGCCTTGCAATAAACGTACACCCGGAAGCGGTTGTGGAGCGTTGGAGGGGATTAATCGCATGCATGCCCTTTTTGGCGCCAGCGATAAATGTATTGCCGTTAACCCCAGTGATATGAATGTGGCGCTGGCCGCATTGGATGCCACCATCCACGTAACGGGTGTAAAAGGCCCGAGAGCCATTAAGATTGGTGATTTTCACCGCTTGCCAGGCGACCATCCCGAACTTGATAATACCCTGCAAAAAGGTGAGCTGATCACTTCAGTTGATCTGCCCACAGCATCATCTGCTTATAACAAACACGTTTACTATTTAAAAATCCGCGACCGTACATCATATGCCTTTGCCCTGGTTTCGGTGGCTGCTGCCTTGCATATCGAAAATAATACCATTACAGGCGCAAGGTTGGCAATGGGTGGGGTAGCACATAAGCCATGGCGTTTATCCACTGCCGAAACATTTTTAAAAGGTAAAGCTGTTAATGAAGATAATTTTAAGCATGCAGCGCAAATTGCCATGCAGGGAGCTAAAGCTTATGAGTACAACAAGTTTAAGTTAAAGCTTGCACCTAATGCTATTGTACAATCCTTAAAATTGGCCACCGGCCTTGCATCATAAATTAACAACTATTTAGCTAATAGATTTAATACTGATCTTCATGAAAAAAGACGCAATTGGCGATTCCTTAAGCCGTGTAGATGGCCGGTTAAAAGTAACCGGCGGAGCTAAATACAGCGGTGAATATAAAGTTCCCAACCTCACCTATGGGGTGCTGGTATCGGCAACCATTGCTTCTGGTACGGTAACTGCACTTGATACCAGGGCTGCCGAGCGTGCGCCGGGGGTGCTTGCTGTCATTACGCCATTTAATGCGCCAAAAGTACCGGGTTATCAGGCCGGAGCCGAAAGGCCGGTACGCGGGCTTAAGTTATTTAATGATAATAAGATCTACTTTAACGCGCAACCCATCGCGCTGGTAGTTGCTGATACCTTTGAACGTGCTACCTATGCGGCAAGCCTGGTTAAAGCAACTTACAATATGGAGCCTTTTGAAACTGACTTTCATAAAAACATAGATAAAGGGGTAACCCCGCAAAAAGGTAATTATAAAGATTATGTGCGCGGTGAGGCAAATGCCTATAAAAATGCCCCGGTAATGGTTGAGGAGGAATATCTGCTTCCTACCGAAGTGCATAACCCTATGGAGTTGCACGTCACCACCGCTTTTTGGGATGGGGATGATAAGGTTACACTGTATACCAAATCGCAGGGGGTAAAAGGTTCCCAGCGATCCATTGCTGCGGCGTTCGGGCTTAACCCCGATAATGTGCAGATCAATTCGAGGTTTGTTGGCGGAGCTTTCGGCTCTTCATTACGTACCTGGCCACATGAAATTGCAGCCGCACAGGCAGCCAAGCTGGTAAAACGCCCGGTTAAACTTACACTTACCCGCGAACAGATGTTTACGCAGGTAGGTTATCGCCCTTTAACCATCCAAAAAATAGGACTGGGCGCAACTGCCGATGGCAAGCTGATTGGTATTACCCATGAATCGCATTCGCAAACAGCAGTGTATGAAGAATTTACTGAGGGGGCAGTAAATGTATCGCAGTTTTTATATAACAGCCCTAATGTAAATACGCTTTACAAGGTAGTGCCTTTAAATGTAGGCGTACCTGCGCCTATGCGCGGTCCGGGGGAGGCTACAGGTTCTTTCGCACTTGAATCGGCGCTGGATGAGTTATCTTACAAGCTTAACCTCGATCCCATAGAGTTAAGACTAAGAAACTATACCGATACCGATCCTGAACGGAACAAGCCATGGTCGAGCAAATACCTAAAGGAATGTTACCAGAAAGGGGCCGAGGCCATAGGCTGGGCCGATCGTAAAGCACAACCTGGTACCAATAAAGAGGGCGAATGGCTGGTAGGCTACGGGATAGGCTGCGGTGCGTTTGGTGCATACCGGGGCAATGCCATCGCTAAAATAAAGTTAATGGCTGATGGCAGCGTAAATATTCAGAGTGCGACGAGCGATATTGGCCCAGGCACCGGCACATCGATGGTATTGATAGCTGCTGATACTTTGGGGATTCCCGCGGATAAGATCACGTTTGAGTTGGGCAATTCGGCTTTTCCTAACGCGCCAACGCAGGGTGGGTCGGCAACGGTATCATCTGTTGGTTCGGCGGTGCATGATGTGTGTGTGGCTTTAAAACAGAAGCTGTACACTATGGCCGGCAAACCTGCCGACAGTACAGAGCCTATTGACTATGCTGCCTTGTTAAAGCAAAATAATATGCCGTCGGTTGAGCTTACACAAGAATCAAAAGGCAATCCCGAAGCGCAAAAATATTCCATGTACTCGTTTTCGGCACATTTTGCCAAAGTGCATGTACACCCGCTTACAGGGCAGGTAAAGATCAAAAAGATTGTAGCCTGTGTTGATGCCGGAAAAATAGTTAACCACAAAACCGCCAGCAGCCAGATGATTGGCGGCGCGGTTGGTGGCGTTGGCATGGCCATGACCGAAGAAGCTGTTTTTGATGATCGTTACGGGCGCTACATTAACGGTAACTTTGCCGATTACCACGTGCCGGTAAACGCAGATATCCAACAGATAGAAGCTATATTTATTGATAAGCCCGATCCGGTTTTAAATCCGGTAGGCACCAAAGGTATTGGCGAAATTTCGTTGATAGGGGTGGCCCCCGCTTTGGCAAACGCCATTTATAACGCTACGGGCAAAAGGGTAAGGGAACTGCCCATAACACCCGATAAACTGATATAGCTGTAAAGCTGCTGATGAAAGAGATCATTGATATTGTTGCTGCCTATGATGAGGCACATGCGCTGGGTAAAAAAACTGCCCTGGCTACTGTTGTATTGGTGGAAGGTTCTGCCTATCGCCGGGCCGGTGCACGCATGCTGATTACTGAGGACGGGCAGCTTACCGGCGCCATCAGCGGCGGGTGTTTGGAAGGCGATGCCCTGCGCAAAGCCCGACTGGTGATCCTGCAGCAACAACCTTTACTGGTAACCTATGATACTACCGACGATGACGATGCCAAATTGGGCGTAGGATTAGGCTGCAACGGCATTATCCATATCCTTATTGAACCCATAACCGGCGATATCAATAACCCAATTAGTCTGTTGAAAAATATCGTCAGCAATGGTCAACATGCCGTACTTGCAACCGTGTTTTCTATTAAAGACAGAAAAGCCTCACAGCCCGGCACCTGCCTTTGCCTTACCGAAGATAAACTTGCGATAAGCCATTCCGGGCACCTGCGATACCAGGTTACTTTGGTAAGTGATGCTGAAAGGGTACTGGAAGAACAGCGATCAGAAATACGGTTTTACCAGGCTGATACTGAATATACTGCTTTTGTAGAACATATTAAACCTGTGATTTCGCTCGTGATTGTGGGGGCAGGTAACGACGCAATTTCTTTAACACGAATAGCTGCGGTTTTGGGCTGGAATATTACCGTGATAGATGGCCGGCCTAATTATGCCATTAAGCAGCGCTTCCCGGTTGCTCAAAATGTTGTAACTGCCAAACCGGCTGAGGTATTATCACATATAAAGATCAATGATCGTACGGCTATTGTTATGATGACCCACAATTATAACTATGAGATAGCGCTACTTAAAGAACTATTACCTACATCGTTGCCTTATATCGGCATCCTCGGCCCTAAAAAGAAACTGGAACGTATGCTGGCAGAAGTTGAACATGCAGGCATATCTATCAGCGAAGCACAAATGAACAACATCTATGGCCCGGTAGGCTTGGATATAGGCGCAGAGGGGGCCGAAGAGATAGCTTTATCGATTATGTCTGAAATTAAAGCGGTGTTATCAGCACGCCAGGGTTATTCATTAAAATATAAACCCGCGCCTATTCATATTTCTAATCTTCAATACCTGGTTAAGTAGCCGTCGGGTATCTGTTCTTTTTTATTATATACTTCTGATAATTTTTCAATACCTCCCGAGTTAACAGTTTTGATTGCAATTTGTCATACCGGAATCATTAATTGTCCCGAACCGTAAAATAGACCAAAACATCAGAGCTTCAGCCATTTTTAATCAGGTATTACTGCGCAATTTTGTATTGCATAGGCGAGGTAAAGCAGCCAAACCGAATGGATTTTTAGGTGTGTAATAATTACACTAAGATGAGGCCGGTTGCCATAAACTTTAGTAAATTTATGGTAGAAAAACGAGGCAAATGAAGCCGGAATATTTTCATATCGGACCCTGATCCTGCTTTACCTGCCTATAAAATATTAAGTATCATGACAAGTATAACACCCCAAAACGGCAAAAAAAAGATAGTAATAGTTGGCGGTGGTTTTGCCGGACTCAACATTGCACAGCAGCTATATAAAAACAAGTATTATGATGTTACCCTGGTTGATAAAAATAACTACAATTATTTTACGCCGCTGCTTTACCAGGTGGCAACCAGTTTCCTTGAACCTTCAAGTATCAGCTATCCCTTCCGTAAGCTTTTCAGGGATAAAAGATTGAGTTTCCGTATGGCAGGCGTGGTTAAGGTTGATCCTGCGGCAAAGATTGTTTATTTAAGCAATGGCGAGCTATCTTATGATTACCTGGTTTTCGCGGCCGGTGCAAGTACAAATTTTTACGGTATTGAGAGTATCAAACAAAATGCTATTTCCCTTAAAGAAATTGACGACGCGCTCCGAATGCGTAACAGCCTTATTAAAACAATGGAAAAGGCAGCCATTACTACCGATCCGATAGAGCGTCAAAAGCTTTTAACCATAGTAGTTGCCGGGGGCGGTCCAACTGGTGTTGAAGTAGCTGGTATGCTTGCCGAAATGAAAAACTATATCCTGAAAAAGGATTACCCCGAGCTAATGAATGCCAAAGGTAAAATTTACATAGTTGATGGCGGCCCTGATTTGCTTGCCCCCATGAGTGATAAAACTCACAAGGAAACCCGCCAGGCACTGATTGAGTTAGGTGTTGAAGTTAAATTAAATGCCCATGTAAACGATTTTAATAATGGTGTGATAACCTTTGCCGATGGTGAAACACTTGAAGCTAAAACCCTGATCTGGGCTGCCGGTATCATTGCCAATACTTTTGAGGGGATCCCTGCAAGTAGTTTAGGCATAGGCCGCCGCATGATCACTGATGAATATAACCGGGTTAAAGACCTTGAAGATATATATGCCATAGGCGATATCAGTGTGCAAATAACCGATCCGGTTTATCCCAAAGGGCACCCGCAACTGGCACAGGTTGCCATACAAATGGGACGCAATACCGCCAAGAACTTTATAGCCATGGCAAAAGGCAAAGCCATAAAACCATTTAAGTATTTCGATAGGGGAGATATGGCCATTGTTGGCCGGCATAATGCCGTGGTCGACCTGTTTAAGCACAAGGTACACCTTAGTGGTATCGCAGCTTTATTCGTATGGCTATTTATCCACCTGATGTCGTTAGTGAATTATAATAATAAAATTAAAACTTTGTATAACTGGGCGGTAGCCTTTTTAACACGCGACCAGGCACTAAGGATGATATTCGGGAGCGGGCAGAGCCGGGCAGATTAATCGTCGGTATTAAATGGTTTGCTTATACAAAAAAGGGGTAGCGCCTGGTGCAGGTTGCTGCCCCTTTTTCGTTTCACAAATAATGCGCAAGCGCGTTTGTGGCCAGAAACCATTGTAACAAATGGGCTGTCTCAATTTTTTGATTCCCAAAAAAAAATGAAAAAAGGCCGGTGCTTCTTTTTTTTAAAATCCATGTGTTCTATTTTTTAAGTGTAAAATAACGGAACAGGTTAAAAATGTTATTCGTTGATAATCAGTGGTTTGTGTTTTTGCATGGAACATAGTTAAATTATTGATAATCAGTATTTAAAACTTTTTGGAGTATTTGTTTAGTGTTTCACCCTTAATCCAAACAGGGGCTGATTTTTTAGCATATTTTTATCCGTTTTTTGATGTTTTTTAGATGAGGCTGGTTGACGGAGTCTTGATGGTGACAAAGTACTGCCACCATTGCTTAAATTCGGGAAGATTAGCTTTGCGCTTTTCTGTGTATATGACGAAGCTTCGCTTCGCCGGCCCCGAGGCTTGAGTCACTTTATTGCCGGTGTACATATGCTGCATGTGCTTTACTGATATTAGTTTTAGAGATACCCGAGAAACGCGCAGCAGCACGGTAAAATACTTGTTTTCACAGTTGTGAATTAGCGGTTTAATGGTAGTTTTGAACAACCAATCGCAATTTTATGAGACGTTTAATTTTTATGCTTGCTTCAGTGTTTACTGTGGTAGCTGCCAATGCACAACCGGCTCCCGTTAAGGTAAATGAAGGGCTGCTGCAGGGTACTTTTGAAAATAGCCTCACAGTTTATAAAGGCATTCCATTTGCCGCTCCTCCGGTTGGCAAATTGCGCTGGTGCCCTCCGCAGCCCGCCGCGAAATGGGATGGTGTGCGCCTGGCCGACAAATTTGCCCCGGAACCTATGCAGGGGGGCAACCCTGTGTCGGGAAAAAGTGAAGATTGCTTGTACCTGAACGTTTGGACACCTGCTAAATCGCCAGATAGCAAAATTCCGGTCCTTGTATGGATTTACGGCGGTGCTTTCAATGCCGGCGGCACTGCCGAATGGGCTTATAACGGCGCCAACCTCGCGAAAAAAAATGTAGTGCTGGTAAGCATTGCCTATCGCGTGGGTCAGCTTGGATTTTTGGCGCACCCCGAATTAAGTGCCGAAAGCCCCAACCACGTTTCCGGTAACTACGGCCTTCTTGATATGATAGCAGCACTTAAATGGATTAAACAAAATATCGCGGCCTTTGGGGGCGATCCTGGCAAGGTAACTATTTTTGGCGAGTCGGCAGGAGGCATCGCGGTTAGTATGTTATGTGCAAGCCCACTGGCTAAAGGACTGTTTCGCGGGGCCATTTCCGAAAGCGGTGGCTCATTCGGTCCAACGCGTACCACAACTTTTCCGGGCGAAAATATGAAAAAACTGCATGATGCCGAGGCTGCCGGCGAAGCATATGCTAAAGGTGCCGGGTATCCATCAATTGACAGTTTGCGAAAAGTTGATGCTGATAAGCTCCCTGCCGTACGCGGGCTTGCATGGCCCATTGTTGATGGCTGGGTGATTCCCGATGATCAGTATAAGCTCTACGAATCCGGTAAGTATAACGACATACCAATACTGGTTGGTTACAACTCTGATGAAGGCGCCAGTTTTTCGCCGCCCAAAACTACGGATGACTATATAGCCGCGGTAAAAAACCGTTATGGAAAATTCGCCGATGAACTTATTAAGGCTTATCCGCCCGGCACCGGTACGGTAGCCAAAACCGCGCGCGACTTAACACGTGATGCAGCGTTTGGCTGGCATACCTGGAGCTGGGCTACATTACAGGCGAAGAGGGGCAAATCCAAGGTTTTTTGTTATTATTTTGATCAACACCCCGAGTATCCGGCAGGTTCCCCGCAGGCAGGTTATGGATCGCCGCATGCACAGGAAGTGGCTTACGTATTCGGCCTGCTTAATGCCTCAGGTGCGCAGGCTAAAGCAGACCTGGATATTTCGGATGCGATGAGTACTTACTGGACAAACTTTGCAAAGTATGGCGACCCCAATGGTGCCGGAAAGCCCGAATGGCCGGCCTACAGCCCTGCCCGTCCGGTAGTAATGTACTTTTCC
>Ga0157372_10003540_pt1 | contig 16832 bp, 15 predicted proteins | sample C55metaG_FD_115307 | JGI IMG/M metagenome (GOLD analysis project Ga0157372, IMG submission 115307) | Corn rhizosphere microbial communities from Kellogg Biological Station, Michigan, USA - C5-5 metaG | ecosystem: Host-associated > Plants > Roots > Rhizosphere > Soil | place: USA: Michigan... | reverse complement strand
GAGCGAACGCGCCAAATCAAAGTACTCTGCTGAATCGGTTGAGGTCCCGTTCGCCGCCGCCATTCGGTCCACTGCGTCGGAAGCTGCGATGTTTTCGACTCGCCTTGTGACATCTTCTCCCTGGCGGTTGAATTCGCGCTGAAATTGCCCGACTAATTGCAACGTGCGCTGATTCTCGGTTTCTTCGAACGCTTTTCGCGTCACCTGCTGCACCAGCCAGGCCACCGCTGCGACCGACAAGGCGACACTGGCAGAAAAGACGAGAAGGAGTTTCCGTCGAAAGCTCATGGTTGGGAGCTCTTCAGCCACGCGCCCACTATATTCAGCTTTCCGCCAGGCATCACGGTCCAGTCGTGGAGATTCGTGCCGGCGGCATAGGCAACAGGCAAATGAAACAGCGGGATGATGCGTCCACTCGCCAGCATGGTCTGTTCGGAAGCAAATAATTGCTCGAGAGAATGTGCCTTCGCCTCAATAGGCGGCAGGCTCAACTGATTATTGAGAACTAGCAACGAAGTCCAGGGATCCCACGACGCCAGAGGAATTCGCACCACCCGGAGTTCCGTGGCCGAAGCGTTCAACTGTACCGACAAACCCGCGTCCCTTGCGTTCAGCGCGATGCGCTCGGCCAACAGCCTCGCCAGCGGATCATTATTGTCATAGCCCAGCGCGAAAGAGGGTACGCCCGGAATCTGATCCCGCAACTGCTGGGCTCGTGAGCGATCAGGCTCGGTGGAGAAGACAAATCCGTAACCGCTCATCCACGTGGGAAGTAAGCTGGCGGTCGGCTGTCCCGCACCTTGCAGCAGGACGTTATGCATGGATTGGCGCTCGATACTCAGGCGCAGAGCGTCACGGGAAGCCTTCTCCTGGGCAGAAGCAGCCTCCTTCGCGAATTTCAAAGCGATCAGCTCAATGAGGCTTGAGCGCAGGAGTTCATAACGGTGGGAAACCACGCGGTGCATTTGTTCCGGCGCTACTTCCACCAAATCTGCCCTGCCACTTTCCAGAGCGTTCATCTGATCGCGAAAATTTCTTCCCATATCAACATCGATTTCGTCAATAAAGGGCCGACCATTCCAGTAATCCTCATTCGCGGCTACCACCAGCTGTTTGGCGGCTTGCCACTCAACGATGTGAAAGGGACCGGTTCCACTGATCATTCCGCTCGCATCTCGCTTTGCAATGCCATTTCGAAATAAAGTAACTTCCTGCAAGAGCTCAGGAGTCGAGCCCGCGGACTCGATCGTGACAATGTCTCCAGTCGCTGTGACGTTCCACGCGGGATTCGCTTTGCGCAGGGAAGAGGCGGTGATCTCGGCAGTGAGCGGGCTGCCGTCGTGAAATTTCACGTTGCGCCGGAGGTGGAACTCCAACCCCCGATCTCCCGGAACGCTCTGCCAGGATTCTGCCAGAGCGCTTTGTGGCTGGCCACTCGCATCCACCGTGACAAGCGTATCGAAAATCAGCGCAACCAGATTGCGCGCGCCCACAGAGTCGGGCACCTCAGCCGGATCCAGCGAGGATGCACTCATCGTCATGCCGATGTGCAGGGTTCCCCCATATTGCGGGCGCGTGTCCGCGTTCGCGCTCGAAGCCGCGATCAGCAGAACACTAATTGCAAGCCAGTGTAAGCCGGTACGCTTCATAGCTGCCTGTTTCTGAATTCTTTGCCACGGCAATTGCGCTGTCGCCGTTTGCCTGGGTCCACAATGCTGAGACCTTGCCCGGCAAATTGGTGGGCGCGCTGACGGCGATCGGATCCCGGTCTGGCAACTCATACGCTCGCACCGAGTCGCCGCTTTGGTCGTCTGCGTTTGTCGCAAGCACTTGCCATCCTGCGCCGCAGTTTGTTCTTACCGTGGCAATATCACTGCCCCAGTCGGTTCCCGAGATCTGGTCTCGAATGCCGTCCAGGATGTGTAGTTTCCCATCTGTAGCCGCGAAGAGCCACAGGACGTATTTATCTCTGGGTAGGAATGCGGCGGAATAGAATTTGGGCGCCGCATGAAATTTGCCTATCGACGGAGTGATCACACCCGTGAAAAAGTTACGTCGCGGAGTAAAAAAACCAGCCAGCAGGGGAGTTGTGGAAGAGCCACCCGAGGGGCTGCTCACAGTACCCAGAGGCCATGGATCATCGCTCTCCCGGCAGTTCAGGGTAGCTGGGCTCGCCATCTGACAGACCACGCCAGGAAGGTAGACATTCAATGCATGATCCTTGGCGGGAACCAGCCTGCCGTGCAGGTCCAGCGGCCATGGTTTGGTGTGACTGATGGAAACCTTCTGTTCTATTTGCCATTTTCCCGCTTGCACGCGATACAAAGTGAGATCTTCAGCGCTGAGCACCGCGATCCGCGTTGGCGACGCATCTCCTTCCAGAATGGCGACATCGAGAATGGATTCCTTGCCAGTCCAGACCAGCGTTTTCACGAGAGTCATTGGCATCGAGTCAGGAAGCCTTGCTGTTTCTGCCGTTCGCGGAACTGAGACCATGACGACAGCCGCCTCTGCCGCACCCTGCCGAACTTCGGCTATCCAAACATAAGCTGCTTGGTTCTCCGACAACGAGAGCGCGATCGATGCAGCCGCCTGCTCGTCGTTCACAAGCCGGACGCCGACTTCCTGGAGGGCGCTTTCCATGCCGTTCTGCACAATCTCAGTATCGCGCTTGCCTAGGGATGAACGATTCTGGATGGTCAATGCTGCGGCGCCGGGGCCGGTCACCGCCGCAATCTTTTGCGCCAGCTGCTTTTCTGCGCTACTCCAATCAGAGGCAGATGCAAATGCGCATAACAGCACGGTCACGCAGTATATGCCGAACCGGGCAACCCGGAACAGACGAGCCGCTCCGCAAGCGCCATCCACCGATTTCAAGATGCCTGGAATGCCCGAATTATAAATCGACTGACGCATGGCACCACATCCGTCCCCTGTACTCTTTGGACACCGCCGTTGGGCTTGCCGAACAGGTTGTCCTCTTTATCCGCCTAGCACGTACTCTCTAATGCCGCCTCCTAGTGTGGTTGTGCTTCCCCCTGCTCACTCTGATTGGCCTGATTCGCCATGTTCATGCTATGCAGCACGTCATTGGCAAAAAAGAACTTGCCGTCGGCAGGGACCATCATGATCTGCAATTTGTCGGACAAGCGTTCGGCGATAATCTTGTTAATCAGCAGCGGATTTTGTTTCAGAATCACGCCCTCGTTGCGCATGCGTTCAGCGTCCGCAGCCGCAGTTACCCGAATCCGGTCAGCTTCCGCCTCGGCCAGCAGCTTGCGGCGTTCGGTTTCAGCCTTGCTATCGATGACTTTGGCTTGCGCTGCCGCTTCGGCATTTTGGATCGTAGCTTCCTTGCGGGCCGCCGCTTCCAGTTTGCTTTGCTGAATCTGTTTTTCCTTCAGCGGCAGAGTGTATTGCATCGCGTCCGCTTCTCCCTTGGCCTGCAGCACGTGAACCCGGGCTTCTCCTTCGGCCTGTTTGATCTGCCGAGCCTTGATGGCTTCCGCCTCCAGCTCCGCGATCTTGACTTGCTTCTGCTGCAGCTCTGTTTCAACGCCCATGCGATCATTTTCCTGCTCCTTCAACAGCAGGGTTTCCAATCCTTCGGCATATTCCTTGGGCAATTGAATGTCGCGCAGCATGACCTCTTTGACTACGATGCCATCGGCTGCGAGTTTCTGAGTGATGAGGCCCGCCGCGCGCTGGCGAACTTCCTCGCGTTTCGTCGAAAACACATCTTTGACGGTGTAGTGGGGTACGAGTTCTCGCCATACGCTCACTACGACTGGGGGCACGATTTCTTTCTCGACTGGATGCGGCAAATTGCTCTGAATGTAATCCAGGTGTTTGGGATCGAGCCGATACCGGACCGTAATGGCCAGACCCAGAGTGAGCCCCTCCTTCGCCTGTACGTCGAGAAGTTCCGGTTTGGAGGGAGCCTTCGCAACGGCCGGCTTTCCGTCTTCCAGCGTTCCGGTAGTGAATACCTGGTCGCGAATATCGAACAACGCGACGTCTTCCACGAGCGGTTTGACGAGATGGACGCCCGGGTAAAGGGTTCCCGGTTCCGTTCCGCTGGTTTGGCTCACGCGAACCCCGGCCATGCCACTGGGCACGACCACTATGCTGAACGCTACTAGGATGGGACCCCAGGCAAGAAACACCAGCGCAACGGACCGGCGCCATCTCCACTCTGGCGCTGTTGGGATTGGCGTAATACCTGGGGTGGCAAGCGCCCTTCTATACAACAGTTCGCCATATAGGTCGAAGGCTAAGATTCCCAAGGCCACGAGAATCATCCCGAGGCCGCTATACATCAGCAGATTCCTGAGTACCAGCATTGCCGTTCTCCTTTACTTGTCAGCGCTTCTCTTCCGATTTCACAGTTGCTGATTGACGGGCGAAAAGCCGGAACACCTGCCCGAAAATCAGTTCCTCTGCCAGCAGGGCCACCGCTAACGAGAAAACCATTCCAGCGACTACCGCCATAAATGTGATTGCCATCTGCATAACTCCTCCTGAGATTTCCATTTCACAAGCTCGAGACGCTTGCTACTGCTCTTTGCATAGGCATCGTTCAGGCCAGATAGCCGGCGCTTCAGAAACAAGGATTTAGGGCATGGAGAGAGGGATACAACGTCGTTTGAAAGACACAGGTGTGGCAGGGCGGACACGCAGTCCCCTGTCGTTAAGCCACGACTCCGAGAAGGACGGTAAGGGAAGGTGGGGAGGGCTGCGTCTTCTCGGCCTTCAAGCGCCCGGCTCCCGCCGTCTGGGGTAACGGCTTGTGGGGTTCTGTGGGTTGGAGCCGGGCGATCCTATGACTAGAAGGCCTAGTTCAATTGTGCTTATTTAATGCCTATTGGTCCTCCTTTTCTGTGACGCTGGTCACAGTTGATCGTGATCCTTATCATGCGGATTCGTTCTCACGCAGCACGTAATGATTCTCTGCCTCGGCCGCTCGATCTCGGTCACACCGAGCACAACTGCGTGTGATCGGAATCACCGCCCTTCTGAGCCTCGCTTTCTTACACTCATCACGAGCGAGCGAAGTGCTCATCCAGGAGACGGATTCATCATGGCTTATGTAATTACTGATACCTGCATCAAAGACTCCCTCTGCGTTGAGGTTTGCCCGACCGATTGCATCCACCCCAAGACGGACGAGCCCGGCTTCGAGGCGGCAACTCAGATGTATGTCGATCCCGAGGGATGCATCGACTGCGGCGCTTGCATTCCGGCATGCACCTCGGATTCGATCCATGCGCTGGAGGATGTGCCCGAGGAGAAGAAGGACTTCATCGAGAAGAACGCAGCATTCTTCCAAAACTGAAGCGGTTTTGAATCGGTGACAGCCGCCGGCGCCGGAAGCAAGGCCAACCAGCCCCGTCCGTGCCCGGCGGTTTGTTGCATGCAGTAATGAAATCGAGTTTCCCCCCCGATTCGTTCGGAAATTTGCGGGGATTGGAAGACAGACGATACGACCAGCGGCGCTGGTTTTCTTACGCGGCCCCTTTTCCGGTCGCTTGAGAGGCGGCATTCGCGGCCGGACGTCTCAGGGCAATCAGGGTGATTCCAAGTTCTCGATCGTAAATCAGAGTCCATTGCAGCGCACACTCATCACATAGCCAGAAGTGCTCGATGGACCGTTGTTGCCGGCGAGCAGACACAAAAGCAGGCGGGATCTTCTCCCCGGGGCGAAAAACGCGATCGATCTCTACCACAAAGAGCTTACCTTCGCGCAGTTTAAGAAAGGGCTTACCGCATTGTGAATTAGCACATTGACTAAGCATTATCGATTCTTCCTGCCGAACTTCGAATCTCGCCCCAGCTCGGAAAGTTCACAAACGAGCAGATTGAGTACCATCCCCATGTATTAAGGAAATATTCAATTTCCAGATTCGATTGTCCATCGTAGGCGTACAAAGTTGCCGAAGTTTCGGCAGTTGACGCCGACCGCAAGGCCGTCAAGGGTTGCTGCGCTCGCCAACGCCGTCTACCATCTGTGGTATGCCGAACGTGCTGGTGTGTCCACCGGATTATTTCGATGTGGTGGATCAAAAAAATCCGCACATGTCCCCGCGAGCGCAAGTGGACCGCGCGAAAGCGCGCACGCAGTGGGAAAAACTATGTAGCGTTATGCAACAGAATGGATGCCAGATTCATATTGTCGATCCCGTCCCAGGACTCGAAGACATGGTGTTCGCTGCGAATCAGGTTTTCGTCGGCGAGAAAGCAGGATACGGGAAGTTCGTGGTCCCCAGCCGCATGCGGCACCCGTCCCGCGATCGCGAGGTTCCGTATTTTACGCAGTGGTTTGCTGCTCGTAACTTCCGCGTGATTGATCTTGCCTTGACCCAAGATGGCTACCTCGAAGGCCATGGCGATCTGCTCTGGGACTATGAATGCTCCCGCATTTATGCTGGATACGGTTTCCGCAGTACCCGCGCCGCGATTGTAAAATTTTCCGCAGCGATGTCCGAAATGGGAATTCCGGTCACTCCCCTCGAGTTGATCGATCCTTATTGCTATCACCTGGACACTTGCCTCTGCGCCTTGAATGCCGAGGCGGTTTTGATTTTCGCCGGAGCGTTGTCCGCCGAATCGTTGGCATCTGTGCATAACCATTGGAAAAGGATTCATCTCCTGGACGCTGATGAGGCCCATCACTTGATGGGAAATGGAATTGTGGTGAATGCCCATTACATCGCGCCCCGCATGACGCCCCAGTTGGACTCCCTCCTCCGCGAGGAGGGTCTAACTCCGGAGATCGTCGATACCTCGGAATTTGAAAAGTCAGGCGGTAGCTGCTTCTGCATGACAACCTTCTTCCCCTGATTCCCGCTCATGACCTCAACTCCAACCCTGAATGATGTGCGCAAATTGTTGCTATGCGCTCGGGTTCCGCGCCTGCGCGCATTGGCATGGGAAGGCGAAACGCTCTACGCCTCGCGTGGATACCAACTGCTGCGAGCTCCGATCGTGGATCTGCCTCGTGAGATCAAGTGGCAGCCCGTCGGGGAGTTCCGCCCTTCGTGGAATCGCAAGCTCTCGGTCCTGAATCGTCTCACCGCACGTCTGTTTCGCGACGGCTTTCACGGGTTGGCGTTTGTGCCTTCCGGCACAATCGTGACTGCGGTGCCCGGAGCGATTGCCACTATGAAGGCCAATGAAACAAAATTTCGCCGAACTTTTACTATCGTTCGCGGATCGCGGCCGCTGCACATAACCGCAGTTCCCGGTGGCCGATTTTTCTGGGGAGAGTATTTCGGAAATGCCGCTCGCGATGGGGTGCACATCTACGGATCAGCCGATGGCGGCATGTCATGGGATGTTGCGTATACATTTCCCAAACGCGCCATTCGACACGTTCACAACATCGTCCACGACCCCTGGCAAGATTGTCTTTGGGTGCTGACCGGCGACTACGGGGACGAGTGCCGCATCCTGCGCGCCAGCTACGACTTCACTAGCCTGGAAGTCGTGCTGCAGGGTAAGCAGCAGGCCCGTGCCGTCGCAGCCGTTCCGACGGAAGATGGCCTTTATTTCGCGTCCGACACACCTCTGGAGCAAAACTATATTTATCATCTCGGCCGTGATGGCACGCTGTCCTGCCTGGCGCCGGTCAGCGGTTCTTCCATCTATAGTTGCCGAGTCGGCAGCCAGGTGTTTTTTTCGACGATGGTAGAGCCCAGCGACATCAACCGTGATCCCATGGTCAGACTTTACGGCGCCACGGCGAAATATCCGCAGCGCTGGGGGCCCCTGCTCAGCTGGCGCAAGGACCGCTGGCCCATGAAGTTCTTCCAATACGGAAATGCATTCTTGCCCGACGGAATTAACCGAACTCAATACCTCGCCGTAACAACCGTCGCCGTCGAATCGGATGATATGGTTACATCCATCTACTCGGTCAATCCGCAATGATGCTGAGCGGAAGGTGAAGGGCCGCGCTGACAGCGGATCTGCATGCGCGGATGCGATTCGGTACCACATTCGTAAGTAAATGCCAGGGTTCAGCTACTACCGTCGAATCTTCAGTGCCTATCTCCTTGGAGGCAAGAGCCACCTGACCTTCTGGCACGAGACTGCGGCAGAGAATCCCGACGCTTCTGCCATCGAACTCGGCCCCTATTACATGCTCTTTTCGGAGAAGGCGGACTACTCGGGGCCGTTCGACGCCGACGGCATTCCGCAACTCGATTATCACGGCCACATCGGCGTGCAATACAACCCGATCGCGATCGCGCAATATGGGTTGGGCAACTACAACCTGTGGCGCATTCACGGAGATCCTGCGCGGCGCGACAAATTCTTCCGTACCGCCGTTTGGCTTTGTGAGCACCTGGAGATCAATTCCAGGGGGTTGGCAGTGTGGGCTCACCACTTCAACTGGGAATATCGCGACACATTGCAAGCGCCGTGGTATTCGGGGCTAGCGCAGGGCCAGGGGATTTCAGTGTTGGTGCGCGCGCATAAGGAATCGTCGAACTCGCTCTATCTCGACGCCGCCCAGCGTGCCTTCGCGAGCTTTCAACGCCCGATCTCCCAAGGTGGAGTCGCTTTCACCGACGAATCCGGCGACCTCTGGTTTGAGGAATACATCGTCTCTCCCCCCACCCATATTCTCAACGGTTTCATCTGGGCGCTTTGGGGCGTTCACGATTACTTCCTTGCCACAACCGACAACTCCGCGCGGGAACTCTTTTGTCGAGGAGTGAGAACCCTGCTGCACAATCTGGAGCGTTATGACCTGGGTTTCTGGTCGCTATACGAGCAGTCCGGAACGCGTTTGCCGATGGTGGCCAGCCCCTTCTATCACCGCTTGCATATCGTCCAACTTCGCGCCATGCATCGCCTGACCGGGGAACAGAAATTCGCCGAGGTGGCGCATCGCTGGGAAAACTATGCCCGCAGTCGCGCAAAGCGCACTCGAGCACTCTGCTATAAGAGTGCGTTCAAGCTCTGCTACTACTAGAAGTCAGGGCAAGCCCGACTGTCGGCTGTTCCAAGCCCTCACGCATGGGCTACTCTGTCATGTCCCGTGAATCTTCTCTACATCTCCCAATACTTCCCGCCCGAGATGGGCGCTCCCTCCGCTCGCGCCTCGGAACTCGCGCGGCATTGGGCTAACGCGGGGCACCAGGTTTCCATACTCACCGGGTTTCCCAACCATCCCACCGGTGTTGTACCTGCAGAATGGCGCAGTCGCTTGCGGCGACTCACCTATCGAGAAAAAGTCGGGCAAGTGGATGTATATCGAACCTGGCTCTGGGCGCTCCCCAACCGCAAGGCCCACGAGCGCATGCGCAACTATGCTTCGTTCTGCGTTTCGGCGGCTCTACGCGGCATGACCATCGCGCGCCCCGATGTGATTATCGCCTCTTCTCCGCAACTGCTGGTCGGATTCTCCGGCTGGTGGCTTGCTTTCATTCGTCGAATTCCTTTCGTCTTCGAAGTCCGCGATCTCTGGCCCGAATCCCTGACCGCGGTCGGTATCGGCGGGGAGCGTTCTTTGCTGCACCACGCTCTCTCCGCCATCGCGGGATTCTTGTACCGGCGCGCGGATCGCATCGTAGTGGTGACTCCCGCATTCAAGGATTACTTGATTGGCAGCTGGCGCGTGCCCGCTGACAAAATTGATGTCGTTGAAAACGGCGTGGAAACCGATCTCTTTGCGCCCGCCGATCCCCTCGCCGCAGTACCCCGCAAAAAAGAACTGAATGCCGAATCGCGCTTTCTGGTTTGCTATATAGGCACCATGGGGATGGCCCATGGCCTGGAAACACTGCTGGATGCCGCGGCTAGGCTTCAGTCCGAAAATCCACATGTGTTGTTCCTGCTCATCGGCGAAGGCTCGGAAAAAGAACGCATCAAATCCCTCGCGCAATCCCGGAAGCTGGCCAATGTACGGTTTCTGGATCAACAGCCCCGCGAGACGATCCCTTCGTTTATCTCCGCATCCGACCTTTGCCTTGTGCTGCTGAAGAAAACCGATGTGTTCAAGACGGTCATTCCCACCAAAATGCTGGAATTCATGTCTTGCGCGCGTCCGGTGATTCTCGGAGTCGAAGGTCAAGCCCAGCGAATTCTCGAGGACGCTGACGCGGGCCTCGCGATCGAACCGGAAAACGCTGATGCCCTTGTTGCAGCCATCACCCAATTCGACCACAACCGTGAACTGGCTAGAGAGCTGGGGGAGCAGGGCAGGACCTATATTCTGCAGAACTTTTCTCGCGCGAGCACCGCACAAAAGTACCTCACAGTCTTGCATGACGTGGTCTCAACCAGCCGCTAAGGTACACATCTCCATGCCTGCGCGAGAGGCATCTCCTGTGTAACGTCTGGAACTCCGCGCACCCGAACCTTTTGGCTCAGTTTTCCACAGCTTTGGTCAATTGAGAGATTGAACTCACTTTCTCAGGCTGCTAAAGTTCGGGAACTCTCGAAACTCAGCAGGAATGTATTCACTCACTATCAGCCCAGGGGTAGGTGTAGCAGTACTTTTCCGAGCCATGGAGCAGACGCCGCAATGCCGTCGTGCTCGGTTTGAGGGTCGCACCGTTTGACGCCGATCTTTTTCGTCATATTTTTACTAGCGCTATTTCTTTCATTCGTCCTCACGCGCTTCGTGCGGGACTTCGCGAGATCGCGCGGATGGGTGGTGGCGGCCACGCACGAGCGGCACCTGCATTCGGTGCCTCTGCCTCGTCTGGGGGGAGTCGCAATTTTCCTGAGCTTTGCGGCCTGTATGGGGCTGTCCGCGGCTTGGGCGATTCGCCATCCCAATCTCCGCCCACCCAACTTTTTCCAGACCATGCAGACTGTGCTGGTGCCTGCCGCACTGGTGTTCGCATTGGGCGTCTGGGACGACCTTCGCGGGGTTGGGCCCTACGTGAAATTCGGCGTGCAGGCCGTTGCCGCGTCCATGCTCTATGCCGGCGGATTGCGCATCATCAACATTCCTGTTCTCTTTGGTAATCGTCCGTTGCCCTGGTTTGTCGAACTGATGTTCACGGTGATCTGGGTGCTGGCCATCACCAACGCTTTTAATCTCATCGACGGACTTGACGGGCTTGCTGCGGGATCGGCCTTGTTTTCGACCATGGTGGCGTTCGTCCTCGCCGCATTCCACGGTCCTGTCTTGGTCGAGGTCATGACGATCGCCTTAGCCGGAGCGATCTTAGGATTTCTGCGCTTCAACTTTAATCCGGCGACCATCTTCCTGGGCGACTCCGGCAGCCTGTTCATCGGATTTCTTCTGAGTGCTCTTGCCTTGCATGGAGCTCAGAAGGCCCCAACGATCGTCGCGGTGGCGATCCCGATCGTCTCGTTTGGTCTCCCCATTCTGGAGACGGTGCTCTCCATCATTCGTCGCCTGATCAGCGGGCGTCCGGTCTTCACTGCCGATCGCGAGCACATCCATCACAAGCTTCTGCAGCACGGCATGTCCCATCGCCAGGTAGTGATCATCCTCTACGGAGTCTCGGCAGTATTCGCCATGCTGAGTCTCTTCCTGTTATGGCCCACAGGCAGCTCGCTGGGGCTGGTCATGGCCGTGCTGGGAATCGGCATCTGGATTGGCGTGCAGCACCTGGGTTATCTCGAATTCGGTGAGATCGCCCGCGTAGGACGCCGCACTCTGGATCAGCCGCAGATCTTCGTCAACAATCTCGCCATCCGTCGCGCCACCGAAGAGTTGAAGGTGGCTCATGACCTCGAGCAGATTCGGCACATCCTGACCGCCGCATTCGGCAGCAACGATTTCGATGGATTCCAACTGAACCTGCGCCTCAGCCCCGGGCAGATAATCTCCTTTGCCGATGCGGGCCTCGCGGAAGACACTGAAAGCAGCTTCCGCTGGATGAAACCGGGCGTGAAACACCTAAACACTTCCTCGTTATGGACGATTGCGCTGTCGTTGTTCAGTTCGTCCCAACGTGCTTGTGGAACTCTGATGATCTACCGGCTCTACTCGAGGCGCGATCTGCAGCTGGATGTGAACCTGCTAACCGCGATCTTTCCCACAGCCTTGGCGGACGCCTTGGATCGCACCCTGACGCAACCAGTAGAAGTGATCACTATGCCCGAGCAGGAGGCCTCTCTGCTTCCCGCACAGGCCGGATAATCGCTTCTCTCTTTAGAAGCGGATAGAATTTTCTGTTCCTTGATCCAGTTCCCATGCACATTCTTCACGTGGTCGGCGCGCGCCCGAACTTTATGAAAGCGGCCCCCGTGCTGCGCGCACTGGCGTTGCACCCTGGAGTTCGGCAGACCCTGATTCACACTGGGCAGCACTACGATTCCGCCATGTCGGACGTGTTCTTCCAACAGCTGCAAATGCCCATGCCGGACTGCAACCTCGGCGTGGGCTCTGGAACGCACGCGCAACAAACGGCTGCGGTCCTGACCGCCATCGAACCAGTTTTGCTGGAGCGCAAACCAGATATCGTGCTGGTCTACGGGGACGTCAATTCGACTATTGCGGCGGCACTGGTGTGTTCGAAAATCGGGATCCGCGTGGCGCACGTCGAAGCCGGATTGCGCTCCCGGGACCGCAGCATGCCAGAGGAGATCAACCGGCTCGTCACAGATCAGCTGTCGGACCTGCTCTTCTCGCCCTCGCAAGATGGCAACGAGAACTTGCGCGCGGAAGGTATCGACCCAGGCAAGATTCATCTGGTCGGTAACGTCATGATCGACACGCTGGTGCGTTTGTTACCTCAAGCGAAAAAAGAATTTCCCGTCGACCCATCGTGCCCGTACGCCTTGGTCACTCTGCACCGTCCGTCCAACGTTGATGATTTGCCGTGGTTGCAGGAGATGCTTTCGACACTCTCGCAACTGAGCGAACGACTCCACATCATTTTTCCAGTCCACCCGCGGACCCGCCAACGCCTGGGTGCGCTGGGTTCCTCGATTGCGGCGAACGGACGTCTGCAGTTGCTCGATCCCTTGCCGTATCTCAGTTTTTTGGCGTTGCAGGCCCGGGCTGCCATGGTCATTACCGATTCCGGCGGCATTCAGGAAGAGACCAGCTACCTCCACGTGCCGTGCCTCACGGTTCGAGAGAATACCGAGCGGCCCATCACAGTGAGCCTGGGGACAAATCAACTTGTGGGTCGAGATCTAGAAAAACTGAAGCAAGCAGCCAGACAGATACTCAGGACCGAATCGGAACCTGCGCCGCGAGAGACAAGCCCCGGAATTCCTCTGTGGGATGGGCACGCTTCCGAGCGGATCGCAGAAGTCATCCTGCGCCGTTAGTCTCAGGGCGGATGCGGGGGGAGGTATCGTTACAGCTTGGCGCTGGCGTACGAATTGATTTCGCAGTTCAGGCAAACTTCTTCAAAAGCAGGCGCTGTCCAAGTCATTGTTTCCCCTATTGGTCCACAAGTGGACCCGTAAATGTGAATAGAGCATACCCCAGCTCCTGCCGCAATTCAACGCTCCGTCGCAGAAAAAAGCCAGGCAAACCGCTCGCTGCTGTTTGCATCACGTGCCGGGCCGTTCGTGTGCAAGGTTTTGCATAGCCGGTGCCGAATCATAGGTTTAGCCCAATTTTTCCACACCCCGGAACCACTAGCGTTACTTTTGTAGTGTTCCCGCTGTATTTACCTTCGACTGCACCGTGGACGGGAAGCGAGGGTTCAGCAGCTATGTTCGGCAAGACTGTGTATGGCTCTACCTTTAGGGACCTGAATTTTGTCCCTCTGCAGTCGGCGACATTTTGCATTCAATGTGAGCTGATCAGTACGAGCAACAAGCCATCCTGCCCGGCATGCGGAAGCCAGGCCGTCTTGGGGCTCTCTCGTGTGCTGGGAGGCTCGCTGCTCCAGCAGCAGGCCGCGCACCTGATTACCGACTGCGAATTGAACAACCTCGTCCGTGATCTGCTCCGCACCGTTCCGGACCCCGAGGCCATCGCCCTTAGCGGCCACTCCCGCATGCCGTCGCTCGAGCAACGCAGTCAGCTCCGTGTCGCCAATGCCGCATATCCGGCGTCGGGATTCAAAGCGGTACCCGTGAACGAGGACTTTGAAATCCATCCAGCCGAACTTGATTTGGAGCCGGCCATCAGCGCCATCACCGAACGCGCCCAGCATTTGACCGCGGCCACGGGCGCGGCCATCGCGTTGCGCGCCGGGGATGAGATTGTCTGCCGAGCCCGCGCCGGACGTACTGCTCCTGATCTTGGCGTCCGCCTCCAAACCGATATTGGTATTTCCGCTGAGGCAGTGCGCACCGGTGAAATCATGCTGTGCCATGACGCCGAGCGGAATCCGCGCGTGGACCTGGCAAGCTGCAGGCGCTTGGGAGTTCGTTCCATTCTCGTGTCCCCGCTCCGCCATTACCGCCGCACTTTGGGAGTTTTTGAAGTACTGTCCACTTCTCCGGGCGCTTTTGATGAGCGCGATGTGGCCACCATGCAACTGCTTTCCGGGATGATGGTAGCCGCCATCTCCCGCATTTCTAGCTTGAAGCAGGCCGAGCTTCTGCAGCGCGCCGGTTAAGTGGGCCGCCTGTTTTCTCCGCAGGTGCCGTTTTTGGGCGAAAACGTGTTCTTGGTTGCATACTTTTGCCCGATCCCGCGCTAATATGTACGCGTTAAGAGTTCGGGCCCGTCCTCATGGCAGCCATAAATTCGTCCCTGTCACCCGCCGTAGCCAACCGGCGTCGGCGCGTGCGCCACAAAATTCAAACGCCCGCGTACGCCAGTTTCAGCGCCCAATCGCAAGGCGCCATGCTCGATCTTCACGAGATCCTCAACATCAGCGAGGATGGAATCGCTCTGCAATGTCACACGCCTCTTGAGGTACAAAAAACCGTCAACCTCTGCCTTGAACTAGCCGAGTGCCCGGAACATATCTACACAACGGGACAGGTGGTCTGGTCGCATGAGTCGGGCCGGGCGGGCGTTCGATTTTCTGAGCTCCCCTCGGAGTCCCTGTCGCGCCTGCGCGAGTGGCTGTTCGTCAATGTCATGGCAGGTGTGGCCAATGGAGAAACCGAAGTCGCCACGCTCACTCTGGCGCAGGATGCTGTCCCTCCGCGCCCCGGTTATACCGATACGCTGGCCGCGGTCGGTGCTGTACGGCGGCAGGTGGAAGCTCTCGGCTCCGACTTCCGGCGCGCCCTGCAGCTCATTGCCGAACGTGGACAGTCCCTCGTGAGCGCGTCCGGCGCTGCCATTGCCCTAGCGGATGCCGATGCCAATTCCATGATCTGCTGCGCCAGTTCCGGCTCGGATGCCCCGCCCATCGGGGCCCGTCTGCAAATCGGAACCGGCTTCTCCGGAGAGTGCGTCAAGCGATCGCAGCCTCTGCGCTGCGACGACAGTGAAACCGATACGCGCGTGGATCGCAACAGTTGCCGGGCTTTGGGTATTCGCTCGTTATTGGCTGTGCCGGTTCGGGTCGGTGAAAATGCCGTCGGGCTAATCGAAATCTTTGCGCCGCACCCGCACGCTTTTTCCGATGCCGATAGTGCCGTGTTACAACGTCTCGCCGATGTCGTGATTGAGGCGGCTCACCGCGCAGCGCGTGTCGAGAACCTGCCTTTTCTCAAGCCAGTGGAAAAGAAAGCCCCGATTTATCAAACGGGCAATGTGCTTTTTGCTGCTCCAGAAAAAGAAGAAGAAACAACAAGCGAATCGTCAGCTGAGAAGAACGCCTCCGGAATCACCCTGCCCCGGTCCCACTTGATTCTGCTGGTTTGCGCTGCAGCGACCATCATGTTTGCCCTGGGATGGGCGCTTGCTCCCTGGATTCAGAGTGAAGGAGGCCCGTGGATTCTCACGAAGTTGCACTCCCGCGCGCAGGATCATCTGCCGACTGTTTTGGCCTCGTCTGAATCCCCTCAACCGGCGAACCCGCAACCGCTGAGCCCTTCCACCACATCGATTGAGGCCACTTCCTTTGAGCAAGTCCTCGAAGTCGCCCAGAAGGGAGATGTAGCCGCTCAGAACGCGCTAGGCCTTCGCTACGCCACCGGACAGGGAGTGAAGCTGAACGAGGTCGAGGCGGTTCGGTGGTTCACTCGCGCCGCCGAACAGGGATACGTTCCCGCCCAGGCGAAGCTTGGATCTCTCTACTACAGCGGTCGCGGTGTACCGCAGGATGTGAACCGGGCTTACTTCTGGATGGTAGTCGCACGAATGAGTGGCGATGAAGCGAGCACCACGCTCGGCACCGTAGTTCGAGCGCGCCTCACTCGTTCCCAGACCACAGCCATTGAGGCAGATGCGGTTCGCTGGGTGCAGACCCATCACCCCAACTCGAAACCCGCAGCTGGACAGCTGAAAGTCGAAGCCCTCAGCCGCCATCCCCGCCCGACGCGTTAGAATATAGGCAAGAGGTTTTTCTGTGCCCACCCTGCGGGACATTCTCGACCAGAGAGTCCGCGAAGCCGATTCGTCGCTCTACGAGGATCTCGGCAATCGTCGCGTGCGCTGCTTCTCCTGCGGCCACTGCTGTCCCATTCCCGAAGGACAGGCCGGCGTCTGCAAGGTGCGCTTTAACCGTGGCGGCACTCTCTACGTGCCGTGGGGATATACCGCCGGAATGCAGTGCGATCCCATCGAGAAGAAGCCCTTTTTCCATGCCTATCCCGGCGCGCTCGCCTACAGCTTCGGAATGTTGGGCTGCGATCTGCACTGCGCGTATTGCCAGAACTGGGTGACTTCACAGGCGCTGCGGGATCCTGAGGCCGTCTCGCCGCCCGTCACGGTTTCGCCGGAAGCCCTGGTTCGCGACGCGTTGGATCAGGGCGCAAAGGTTCTGGTGAGCACCTACAACGAGCCGCTGATTACCAGCGAATGGGCTGTCGCG
>Ga0157372_10003537_pt1 | contig 16836 bp, 36 predicted proteins | sample C55metaG_FD_115307 | JGI IMG/M metagenome (GOLD analysis project Ga0157372, IMG submission 115307) | Corn rhizosphere microbial communities from Kellogg Biological Station, Michigan, USA - C5-5 metaG | ecosystem: Host-associated > Plants > Roots > Rhizosphere > Soil | place: USA: Michigan... | reverse complement strand
TGGTTCCAGTCAGTGATGTCGTCGCCTTCGAATGCCTGGACACCAGCCGGGTTGCCGCCGGCTTCGCGGATCATCTGGTCATGGCGTTCCTGACTGGCCTCCTCGAGTGCCTCCCTGGCTGCTCGGGCGGTGGCCGGGTCGGCCTTGATCGCAGCCCGCAAAGACTTGGGGTTGGCGGCGATGTCGACGACCTTCGAGCCCTTCGGCATCCCGGCCTCTCGGCCCGCCTCCATCAGCCGGTCGCGGCGTTCGTCGGTCATAGACGCGTCCCGCTCGCCAACCGAGTCGTTCGGTGGCCAGTCCCAGTCGTCGGGGATGATGATCGTGTCGCCGAGAGAGATGGGTCCAGCAGCCCCTTCGTTAATAGCGGCCTGCCAGCGATCGCGATAGAGGGCGATTGTGTCGCGATCACGCAGCCCGACGATGCGATGGGCAGCAAGTCCACTCACGGTAATTGCCGGATTTCCGGCAATTACCGGTCTCCCTGCTCCTGGTGACGGACCCACAAGCGCCCAGACGATGGCGGCTCGTTCCCACTCCCGGGCTTGCATCAGTGTCCCGATGCCGGTGAGTTCCGCGACCGCCTTGTCGACGCTCGCGGGGATGTTGATGGTGGACACAGTGGTCCCCTTCTGAGGCCACCACCTGCCCAGGCTTCGGTAGAATCCCGGTACTTACAGGCGGTCTCTTCGCCTCGTAAGTTCTGGCCCTCGGTGTCTCCACACCGGGGGCCTCTCGCTTATGACCTAGGACCATAGCAGGTACTGGGCGCCCCCGCTCTGAATCGAGCCAGGTGGTTGGAGAGTACGCGTATACTCATACCCATGACCACTGTTGCCATCAAGCCTGGGTCGCACACAGAGGCGATCCTCAACTGGTACCGCGACCATCCAGGCTTCCATCGCTGCATGGACGTGTCTGCCGCTGTCGAGATCAAGACCCACCCCGTTGCCGTCACCTCCGCCCGTCTCTACGACCGGGGGCTGATCCAACGCAAGGCCATCAAGGTCTTCGGCCGCGCCAGGCCCGTCGCCTACTACGGGATTCCCGCCGGCACCGAACAAGCCACCACCGCCGAGGAGGCATAACCGCATGACCACCGACACCGCCGAGCCCGACACCATGGCCGAACCCGACCCGGTCGAGCACATCACCGAGAAGCAGATGCAGAAGTTGATCGTGCTCTGCAGCCAGGCCGGGATGCGCAACCGGGAGGAGGCGCTGTCCTGGATCAACGGGGTGCTCGGCACCTCGTATGACTCCCGGAAGGAACTGTCCAAGGTGGAGGCCTCGGAGGTGATCGATCGGCTCGAGGACGGCCAGACCCGGCTGAAGGAGATGCCCCCTTCGGCCGGGGAGGGCCCCACGGTCCAGGAGGCGATCCGCCGGGTGACCTACGACATCGCCCGGATCGGTGTCGGCAAGCACGGGATCAACCGGGACCAGAACTACCAGTTCCGGGGGATCGACGACATCGTCAACGCCATGTCGCCGCTGCTGGCCAAGCACGGCGTGGTCATCATCCCGTGGGTGGAGAAGACCGACATCGACTACCGCCCAACCAAGTCCGGCGGCACGATGATGTACGCGATGCTGACCGTGGACTACGAGATCATCGGCCCGCTCGGCGATTCGTTCCGGTCGCGGATTGTAGGCCTGGGCTCCGACACCTCGGACAAGGCCACGAACAAGGCGATGTCCGCTGCGTTCAAATACTTGCTCGGTCAAGTGTTCGCGATCCCGCAGGCCGGCTTCAACGACGGCGACGCCGACTCCCCCGGGATGATCGCGCCGCGCAGCCAGTTCGACGGCAACCCGTACAGCAACGGCCACGACAACAGCGCCGGTGCCACCGACTTCGACAAGCCGGCGGAGGCTCGAGCCACCGCGCCGGTGAACCCGAACCAGGATCTGCTGGACAAGATCAAGACCTACGCCCAGGAGGCAGGAGTCGAGGTCGCCACCTTCACCACGAAGTTCCGGGCCGCGCACAACAACGCCACCCTGGAGCAGATGGCGTGGGCGCCCCGGGCGATCCTGCAGGGCTTCGTCACCCAGGTCGAGAGGTACCGCGCACAGGAGGCCGAGGAGGAACAGCAGCGGGATCCCTACGAGTCGGCGCCGCAGCCATGACCAAGTACCTGCCGCAGGCACCGGAGAACGTCCGAGGTGTCGTGGCCGGCATCGAGTACCCGATGCGGCTGCGCTACCTCGGACCGGGCCTGGACGGCGTGCACGTCTGGATGGCGTGCTGGCCGGACGGGATGGACCCGCCGTCCCACGAAGAGTTCAGAGGACTCAAGGTCGACCGGCTCCCAGGTCGGACGACGGTCACCGTCGAGATCACGCACATGACCGACGACTTCCCGAACTGGGAGCAGCCGCTGGCCTAGGAGTCGGCCTTCTCGCCCTCGTCGACGGTGCCGGTGCTGCCCTCGTCGCCGCCCTCGGAGAAGTCGCCGGTCTCGCGCTCCCCGCCCTTCAGGGTCTCCTGGGCGTCGAGGGTCTGGGCGTCGTCGGGGATCCGCTCCTGCATGGTCCGCTCGCGGTCCTCGGGTGCCTGCTCTTCGGTCTCGCTCTTCTGATTGCTCATGCCCTAGGTCTACCCAGAAAACTGGTAGTAACCAGTGGGGGGTATGGGCGCCGGCGATACTTACAACTGTCCGGCTGGCCGGATGCCCGTTCGGCCCCGACCCACTGGTCGGCCCGGTGGCGCCCAACCTGGAGGCGCTGGCCGGGCGGGCGTAGAACACTGTCCTTGGTCTGTGCCAGACTGCGCCCGTGACCTCGACCGCCGACGGGGTAGATCCCGCCGTCCCCCAGCCCATCTGCCCCGAGTGCCGTGTTGGCAAGTGCGATAGTTGCGACGGCGGAGCCTGGGACTTCGACAAGGACAAGCCCACCTACTGCCGCTGCGCTCACGCCGGACATCCCCATGGGTGACGGCGTCTTCGACTACCGGACCGACATGCAGGTCTGGGATGCCGCCCATGCCCGGACCCGGCAGAAGAACCTCGGCCCCTCCGATGTCGGGCGCTGCCTGCGCCAGTCCGGCTACAACTGGCACGACGTGCCGCCCACCGACGAGCGCTCGCGCGGGCGGGCCCTGCTGGGCTCGCTGATGCATCTCGGCTGGGCCGCCATCATCACCGCCGCCGGCGACCCGAACCGGCAGCCGGAGGTGGCGATCACCATCCCCAACCTGGGCACCGGGCATGCCGACGACGTCGACTTCCGGGGCCGGATCGTCAACGACCTGAAGTCGGCCAGCGCCCGATCGTACGAGCGCTACGTCACCGCCGGCCTGCCCGACTCCTACTGGGACCAGCCGGACCTGTACGCCTACGGGCTGTGGCTGGAGGAGGCGACGTCGATCTCACTGGCCCACCCGGAGCGGCCCATGCCGGAGATCATGGCCGAGATCGAGCCGTGGTCGCTGCGGGTCACCCTGGTGAACCGGGAGTCCGGGGAGGAGACCCCGTTCGAGCAGGCCGCCGACCTGGAGCGCGGCGCCTACCTGGCGCAACGGATGGTGGAGCGGCAGCAGATGCTCGAGCAGTCGACGTCGCCGGAGGAACTGCCCCGCGAGGGCGCCGGCCCGGGGCGCGGGTTCCCTTGCGACTATTGCGACTGGATGACTGCCTGCTGGGGTGCTGAGCGCAGCGACGGGCTCAGCCCCCAGTCGGCTCTGATCGCCGACGACAAGGCCGCGATCCTGGCCCGGCTCTCCGAGTACCGCCAGGCCGCCGACGAACTCGGCAAGTTGGAGAAGATCAAGGCCGACGCCAGGGCGGCGCTGACCGGGCTGCCGGCCGGGGAGTACGGCGACTATGTGCTGAAGTGGCGGGGCGGCAACCCGAAGGCGCCGGAGCCGGACGTCGATGCGGCGCTGGAGATCCTCGACGACCTCGAGGTGCCCGTCCCGCTACGGACCGGGCTGAAGACGAACACCACGATCAGTGTGACCAGACGAAAGCCCGACGCGCCCAAGAAACGCGGGAGTGCCGATAAGGTGGCGAACGGTCATGCGACCTCTCAGGCGGACCTCGGCGGGTCCTCTGGGCACTCCTCCTCCGACACTGCCGACGTTGTGTCGGGGGAGGGGTGATGACCGTCGACGACATCGAGACGCCGCCTCGGCTGGTGGTGTCGTTCACCGTCCCGGGCATCCCGGCCAAGCAGGGTGACAAGCAGATCAACCGCAAGACCGGCCACATGTACGAGAAGAACCCGGGGCTCGGGGCGTGGCGAGCGCAGGTGATCGAGGTGGCTCAGGCTGCGCTCGGCGGTCAGGCGCCGGCGATACGGCCGTGCTCAGCGGAGTTGATCTTCTTCTTCCGGCGCCCCGTCTCCCACTACCGCACCGGCAGGAACCACCTGGTGCTACGTGACGCCGCCCCACACTTCCATGCCCAGACCCCGGACATCGACAAACTGACCAGGGCCGCGCTGGATGCGCTGACGTTCGCCAACGTCTGGGTCGACGACAAGCAGGCCCACCGGCTGGTGATCAGCCGGGAATGGACCGATCGTTTCAACGGCCACCCAGGAATGTGGGTCATGATCACCGAGGAGTTGCACCGATGAGCACCGATGACCTACCGCTGGATGCGTTCATGCGGCGCCAGGACGGGCGCTGCTCCGGCTGCGGCTGGCACGTGGACACGATGGGCCACGAGCCCGGCTGTTCGGTGCTGACGCTGCCGACGAGCGTGCGGAAGATGGGGCGCCCCGTCGAGGATGTCGTGGCCCCGGACCTGCTGGCCCCGGAGCCCCCGCCCCGGATCGAGCGTCCGTGGTGAGCCACAAGTTCCAGCCCCGCAGCCGGTTCCTGCCCGAGCGTGGCCAGACCTACATGGAGTTCCCCGGTGTCCGCCCCGACCGTGGCCACTGCCCGGTCTGCAAGGTGGGTGAGGATCTGTACTGCGCGAACGCCTGCACCCTGATCGATCCGTACGCCAAGGACAGCGCGGAGCGGCTCGACAAGTGCCTGATCTGCAGCATCGCATCGCTGAAGCGGAACGCCCTGCATGACCTGGTGCTGCTGAACAGCAAGCGGACCGTCCGGCACCTGGTGGAGCCGGACGCCCAGCGGTCGCTGTGCCACATGATCCATGTCGACCGGGGCGCGATGTTGGTCCGTGGCTGCAGGTGGTGAGCCACTCGCACCTCATCGTGCACTGTGACCATCCGTGCTGCACGGAGACGATCGCGGTGGAGCGCCGCGACGGCTACTGGAACGGTCAGCAGAAGCAGGAGGCGGAGAACCTCGGCTGGACGCTGGACTGGAACGAGAAGGATTTCTGCCCCGAGCACGACCCGATGTGGCCGTGAATCGGCGGGCCGCACCCACCTGGTCGGCGGAGGAGTGGGAGATCGCCACCGTGGTGCTGCTGCAGCGGGACAACATGAGATGCGTTGTCTGTGGCCGGCCGCTGAACAACTCGATGGAGCGGCACCATCGCAAGCGCCGGCGCGACGGCGGTGACCGGTTCTCCAACGTGATCGGTGTGCATCCCGGCTGCCATGCCCGCGTCCACAGGGGCCCTGTGGATTCTCGAGACAACGGCTGGATCTGTCCGACCTGGGCGGAGCCGGACGAGTGGCCGATCCTGATCCTGGGGCACTGGTGGTTGCTGGACGACGCCGGAGGTAGGGCCCCTGTGTGATGGTCCTGGATGTGTGTATACTCTCGTCACATCCATCCGAGAGGACACCCAAATGGATCCCGATGCTGCGTTGGCTGAGATCCGCCGCCTGCTCGATTCGATCGACACGAACCCGCGCCACGACGCGGACTTCGAGGTGGGGCGGCTGATCGAACTGGTGCGTGGTCTCGACGAGTGGCTGTCCTTCGGGGGCTTCCGTCCCGACGCCTGGAAGATCCCGTCATGACCGACGAACCGACCGAGTTCGCACCGCTGTCCGATCTGATCGACGCGGCGATCGAGTACCTGCGTGACGTGGGCATCATGCCCACCGTGATCGGCGGGATCCAGGTGGAACACGATCCGAACGACGGCACGCACAACCACCGGCTGGTCATCGGGTTCACCGCGAAACTGCCCAACTATCTGCCCGACCATGCACCGGAGGTGATCGAGAGATGACCACACGCATCCGGTTGTTCCGCGAGGACTTCCTCACCAATGACGGACGGATGGTCCGCAATGTGACGTGGGGGGATTCTGTCCCCGCCCTGCTTGGGCCGTGGTCCGAAGACCGTCTCATCGGTGTCGTCACCGACATCCAACGTGGCAGCGGCGGCTGGGTTACTGGGGTCGTCGACACCGAGGAGAACCTGACCGGGCGTGCGGCCGAGGCGATCATGGATTCCCTGGTCGACGAGGTTGTCCACACCGAGGAGGGTGAGGCGCTCGTCATCAGCGGGGCGCGGCTGCGCGGGGTTCGGTTCGGAACCACACCGACCTGGGACGGCATGGTGATCCCGTGACTACACACTTCGCACCACTGAAGATCCGTCAGCGACTCGGCCAGGCCTGGGGCCCGCCGAGCGAGTTCGGCACCGACGGCTGGCAGTACCGGCACACCTTCGAGCGGGGCGCGGTCATCATCACCTGCTCCGACCACGACGGCTTCGAGGGCGAGATCGTGCACGCCTCGATGGCGTTCGTCGACCGGGACCCGACCTATCTGGAGATGGCCCACCTGCAGCGCAGCGTGTGGCCGGGTGGGTACGCCTACATGGTGTTCGCCCCGGAGGAGTTCCACGTCAACATCCACGAGCACGCCCTGCACCTGTGGGGGCGCCTCGACGGCAAGCCCCTGCTGCCGGAACTGTCGGCCGACATCGGCTTCGGAATGAGGTCCATCTGATGAGCATGTTCGAAGCGGTCTTCCCTGATTCGCACCGCAAGGAGCGGCTGGGGATGCTGCTGGCCTTGGTTGGTGATCCGCGCGAGCCCCTGCTCAACCTGCGACTGCGCGACGCCTGGGTCGAGAAGGCGTTCGGCCCGACCGGAGATTCGCCGATCATCGCGGTCTACACCCGCAACGGCGGCGGTAACCGCGAGTGCTATTGCGAGGACTACGACGAGCCCGGCACCTGCATTGGCTGTCGTGGTGACCAGGCGACCGAGCACCCGGCCTACCTGTACGACGTCGACGACGAGTTCGATTCGACCTATCGGACCTACCGGTTCAAGATCACCAACCCGAACGTCGACGACGAGATCCGCGCCCTGCTGCTGGAGAACGCCGAGGATGAGCCCCTCAATATGTCAGAGCACTGGCTCCGCGTCATCGAGGCGATGGGCGGATGAGCGACGGTCAGGGCGAACTGCCGTACGAGGACCACGAGGGTGAGGCGACCGCCGGCTGGTCCGGCTCCGACGCATCCCATGAGCGGGCCAGCGACGAGGCGGTCAGTGGGGCGGCGTCGGCACGGCAGCGCAAGGTGATCGCGCTACTGCTGGGCGCAGGGGCTCGGGGGCTCACCTGGCATGAGATCGCCGACCGGACCGGGCAGCACCACGGCCAGGTGACGGGGGCTCTGTCGGTGCTGCACAAGACCAACCACATCGCCCGGCTCCGGCAGAAGCGGGCCGGCTCCTCGGTGTACGTGCACCTGTCGTTCGTCAACGACCGACCGGTCGCCCCGTTCAAACCGAACAGCAGGATCAGCATTCCCACCTTGGCGGTGCCGACCCTGGCCGAGGAGCACGCGATCGAGTTCGTCCTCAAACGCCGGGAGATCGGCTACGCGATCGTGTGCATTCCGCAAGAGATCATCGACGACTTGATGCGCTTCGTGAAGAGGGCGGGTGGATGAGCGAGATTGTGATGCAGCACGAGATGGACCTGGAGCCCCGGGCGTCCTGTGAGCAGTGCCGCTGGTCGCACGGTCCGTCGCCGTTGGCTCGAGACAGGGCGAAGCGTCATGCCGAGAGGAAGGGTCACGCGGTGTCGGTGATCACTGAGCACATCGAGTTCTGGAGGCAGCACCGATGATGCCGCACGAACTGGCTGCGATCCGCGAGAAGCACGAGGCGGGCTGGCCACTGAGTCGAGAGGCGATCACCGCCCTACTCGACGAGGTGGACCGACTGACCCGTGACCGCGACCTGTGGAAGGACGCGGCCGCTGTCTGCGCCTCTGACGCAGAGAGGGACCTCCGGGATCAGGCCAAGGACTTCCGTGCCGAGATCGCCGACCTGCAGCGCGAGCATGCCCGGGAGATGAACGAGGCCGGGGCGGAACTGCGGGCGATGGAACGCGACCGGGACCGGTCCGAAGAGATGGCATGGAAGTCAGTCCATATCTACGGCGAGGAGACGCTGTGAACGAGAAGAAGAACGAGAAGGGGGCGCGGCAGGCGTTGCTCACCGTGCTCACCCGTGCCGAGAAGCGCCCCGACTGGGAGCAGAAGTACAAGACGTTGAAGGCCGGCGTGACCAACTCGCTCAAGTGGCTGCCCGGCAAATGACCGAGACGGGCGATCCGCACGGCGACTCGGTCGTCCACTCCATCATGTCCTGGAAGGCCGACAGCATCACCCTCGCCCGGTTCCGCCCTTTCATTGAGGAGATCGTGGTGCTCGCCGACGCACCGTGCCTCAGCGCCGTCGGCCCATACACCTGCCTGAACGCCGACCCGAATGGCGAGCCGATTGAGCCCGTCTGCCTTGCCTGTCGACTCAAGCAACTCCGGGCCCGGATGTACGGGTACCGCAACCAACCGCCGAAGGAAGGAACCGCATGACCGACCGCGACAACGACGACACGGTGATGATCACCGCCGTGCAGGAGACCGACAGGTTCCCGGCGCGAAGACCGGACACCGAGCCGGTGCACGCACTCACCCCGCTCACACCGCAGGAACCGGTGGCCGAGGGCGGGGTCTGGATGGCGACCGCCGGTCAGGGGCCGGCGCCGCTCACCGCACTGCAGCGGTCCCGGCTGGCGGCACTCCAGGCGGTCAAGCCACTGCTTACCTACAACGACTTCGCCCCGGATCCGTTCGATCTGATGCGGCTGGCGGAGTGGGTACTGACCGGGGTGGATCTGATCGATCTACCGAAGAACGAGAAGGGGGAGGACTGATGGACGACCGACAGAAGTTGGCAGCAGCCGCAGCGGGGGGCTACGTCGCGGGGCGGTTGAAGAAGGGGCGCCAGGCGCTACGGCTCGCACTGTGGCTGTCCGGTGACACGAGCGGACCGCGTGCGGTCAGCGCAACCCGGCGGGGTGTGACGTCGCTGGCACAGAGCGCTGAGGTCAAGCAGATCGTCGGCCAGGTGCGCGGCCCACTGGTGGAGGCCGCCCAGCGTGCCGCTGTCGCCGCCGTGATGGGCCGGGTGACCCGGCTCTCCGAGGGGCTCGCATCCCGGACGGCAGCCCTGAACGGCACCGTCGAGGGCGTCACCGACACCGTGAGCGACACCGCCGAGGGCGTCACGGACACCGCAGGCAAGACAGTCAAGGGCGCCGGTAAGGGCGTCAAGGGACTGACGGGAGCCCTGCGGGGGAAGGAGGAAACCGAGGACCCCTCGTCACCTTCAGATGATGACGGACCCTCCCATGATGAGGGGTCCTCCCCTGACGACTCCTCGTCCGGGGCAGACACCCCCTCGGACGAGGAGTCCCCCGACGAAGAGGAGCAGGAGTCCGACGAGGAGCCGGACGAGGACGAGGAAGACGACGAGGAAGAGGAGGAGCCCCAGGAGAAGCCCGAGCCCCAGGCCGAGCGGCGCCGGCGCCCCCACCGTCGGACCCGCCCCCGGGAGGAAAGCCAGGAGGACTCCGATGCCTGAGGGCTTCCTCGCGCAGTTGCGCAACGACCCCGCCGTGAAGGGTCTACTGGAGAACGCGACCTCCCTCGCGACGGCGAAGATCGGCAGCATCGGTCAGTCGAAGCAGGACAACGCCGACACGGACAAGGTCGACGAGGTCAAGGGCGGCGCCATCTCTGGCGTCGGGGACGCGGTCAGTGAGGGCAAGAACAAACTGTTCGGCGGGATCAAGGGCGCGTTGAAGGGGCTCTTCAAGCGGGGGGGCTCGGCCAAGCGACCGACCAACATCTACGAGCAGTTGTTCATCGGCGTGCCGGTGGCCCAGGCGTACGAGAACTGGACCGAGTACTCCAAGTTCCCCGAGTTCATGAAGGGCCCAGAGTCGGTCAAGGTGAGCAAGGAGGAGGGCGAAGACGGTGAGGTCAAGGAGACCCACCAGTGGACCGCCAAGATCTTCCTGAACCGCCGCTCGTGGAAGGCCACCGTCGAGGAGGACGTCGAGAACTCCCGGATCCGCTGGTCGACAGAGGCGGCCAAGGGCACCATCGACGGCGCGATCTCCTTCACCCCGATCGGGGAGAACGCGACGTTGATGGTCTACACCCTGGAGTACCGCCCGAAGGGGTTCTTCGAGTGGTGGGGCAACCGGTGGCGCACCGTCGGGCGGCGGGCTCGGCTGGATGTCAAGCACTTCGGTCGCTACGTGATGATGCAGGACCAGACCTCTGAGGAGGACGAGGCCGAGGAAGAGGACGAGTCCGCACCCGACGGTCCAAGTGACACCGATGTCGAGTTGGATGACGCACCCGATAGTCCAAGTGACACCGATGTCGAGTTGGATGACGGAGGCGACGATGCAAGTCCTGTTGCATCCGACGACGAGGAGCCGGAGCAGGACGAGCCTGAGCCGGAGACTGAGCGACCTCGCCGGCGCCGTCGTCCTCGTGATCCTGAGGCGTCCGCACGTGAGTGAGGACACCGAGACCGTCGAGCGCGACAAGGAGAAGACGCCGTCCGGGGACGAGATCGAGACCTGGCATCAGCATCAGCAGGACATGGGCCGGACCGACACGTCGGCAACGCTGGCGCCGCTGACGAACGCCTCGGCGCAGGACTGGCTCGGATCCAACCAGGACCCCGACGTGTTGTTGTCGATCCCGAACCTGGGCGTCGACCACATTGGCCTGGAGGTCGACAACCTCCGGGCGCACGTCGAACTGCACGCGAAGGTGCTGGACCTGCTCGAACTGCACGTCGGGGCGGACGCCTCGATCGAGAAGGTCGAACTCAACATCGAGAACGTCCGGGTGCAGGCGATGCTGAAGGTGAAGTTGGAGAACGTCGTCAAGATCGTGTCCCGGGTGATGGACACCATTGACGCGAACCCGGAGATCCTGACCAACCTGACCGCCGGCCTTGGCAAGGGTCTGGAGTCGGGGCTCGGCGGCAGGAACGCGGTCGCGCTCGAGGAGACCGAGGGCCCACTGAAGGGTGTCGAGAAGGACGACGGCTCCAGCAACGGTCAGCGTCAGGTCGAGGGGCGCAAGCGCTCCGAGCCTGAGCCCGAGGACGACGAGGGTGGCTGGGACCGCTCACCGGAATTGAGCACGTCATCGGTGGCGAAGAAGCCCAAGCCGGTCGAAGACGTGGAAGACGTCGACGATGACGACGAGGACTACGACGACGATGACGACGATTACGAGGACGAGGAAGAAGAGGACACCAAGAAATGAGGACACCAAATGGCTGACGCGGCCGCACTGCACCAGACCATGGACCGGGTGATCGCCGCCGATGCCGTGGGACTGTGGAAGCAGGGTGAATGGATTACCCGGGAATCGATCGCCAGGGTGCTGGACGACGGTGACCCGATGTGCCACACGGCCGGCTGCTTCGCCGGGCACTACGTCTTCAGCCAGGGCTACACCCAGTTCGACTGGGGGCAGGTGCTCATCGACGGCCTGGTCTGGCACGACCGTGAGACGCTGACCAACCCGGCGACCGGGAAGTCGCTCGACATCTCCCGGATAGCCGGCTTCGCCGCCAATGGTCTGGGGCTCACCAGTCCGGAGGCCGAGGCGCTGTTCCATTCACACAACACCCTGGAGGATCTGAAGTACCTGGTCGACCGGATCGCCGCCGGCGAACCAGTGGAGCCCCTCCACGACCAGGAGGAGCCGACATGGTGACCAGGATCCTGAAGGCCCTGCTGGCCGTCGCCGTCGTCTGCAGCGTGGCCCTGGTTGCCCCGCCGGCCGGTGCCACACCGGTCACCTCACAGAGCACCCAGCCGGTCGTCTACAAGCACCGGGCCAGTGTCAGCAAGGCCCAGATGAGAGGGCTGCGGATTGCCCGCACGGTGATCCTGAAGGACACCAAGGGCAAGGTGCTGGACTACCGCAAGTCGAAGAAGCACTGGGCCAGGCACACCACTTACCGCCGACAGTTCGCCGGGGCCTGGATCGCGGCGGGTGGCAAGGTGACGCACATCAGCAAGGCCGAGCGGAAGCGGGTCAACCGCTGGGTGCTGCGGGCGAAGGGCACCCATTCCTCGACGGCGGGCCTCACCACCCAGGCGAGGAACTGCACCGGCGACACCGTCTACTACCGGATCGGTGCGGTGAACTACTACTTCTACGACTCGTGCAAGACGAACGACTTCAAGCGCAACGTCGCCTTCTGCATGACCGGCGCCGGCTTCGCGGCGGCGGCGTTCCCGAACCCGGGCGTCGCGGTCAGCATGGCTCTGCTGATCGCCGGCTGCGCGGCGACCGGGTCCTGGATCAGCACCGCTCAGGAGAACAGCGACAAGAACGCGATCCTGGTCATCACCCAGCGCGGATATGACTACAACCATGGGCGCTACATCGCACCCGTGATCGTGAAGCCGCAATGAGGCGGGGAGCGATCCTGATGCTGGTCGCCATCACCGGGGCCAGCCTGCTCTGGTTCGGCTTCGGGGTGGAGACGGTGATCTGCACCGCGCTGCTGATCGTGGCGATCCTGGTGCCCGAGAAGACCTACGTGAGGCGGCACTGATGGCCAGGATCACCGACAACCTGCTGGTGCAGCGGGTCGGCGACGACAAGATTGTGATGATCGACGAGAGCGCCGGGCAGGAGTTCGTCTTCCCGCTCGAGGTCGCACCCAACGTGGCGGCCGCACTGACCTACCTTTACGATCCAGCACGCGGCGCCCATCCATCGGCTCGCGTGGAAGACCGGGCACCTTGATCCTCCAGTCAACTCCGGTCTGCGCCCCGACACCAACCCCTTCCCTGGTGTCGGGGCGTTTCTGCCTCTAGCGCTCTACGATGCGGAGGTGCCCCGTGATGAGATGGTTGAGCGGAGGCAGGCCCCCCACCCGGTCTCCGACGAGGAGGATCCGTGGGTGCAGATGAACGTCCGGGTCCGCCGCTCCATGCTGAACCGGGTCGATGAGCGCCGCAAGAAGTTGAAGTTGACCCGGGATGACTGGACCCGACACGTCTTCGAGTGGGCCCTGCTGCAGCCGCCGATGACAGAGGTCAGGCCTCGGAACGGACGGCACCGATGAGCCGGAAGATCCGCTTCCAGAACGACCTGAAGGACATGCTGGTCCCGATCGACAAACTGGTGCCGCACCCCGACAACGCCAACGAGGGCGACGTCGACGAGATCATGAACTCGATGCGAGCCAACACCGTCTACCGCCCGATCTATGCCCACCGCCAGAGCGGCCGGATCCTGGGCGGGCACCACGTCTATGCGGCCCTGATGGAACTGGGCTCGGATGTGGCGCCGGTGATCTGGCTGGATATGGATGAGGCGACCGCGCGGCGGGTGCTCGCCGGGGACAACCAGATCGCCCGGCTGGCCAGGACCAACCCGGGCCAACTGCTGGAACTGCTGCAGGCCATCGAGTCCGAGTCGGGCTTCTTCGGCACCGGCTTCCCCGACACCGCGATCGAGGATCTGCTGGCCGAGATCGAGGCAACCGCCGACCGTCCGCTGCATGTCGAGTTCGACGCCAACCCACCAGGAACAGGCGAGGGCCAGCAGGAGATGCGGGTGCAGTGCCCGTCGTGCGGCTACGAGTGGAGGCTGGGCCATGCCGAGTGAGTGGCAGGAGGTCGTCCCGCCGGAGACCCATGACGCGACCGTGCTGCCCCAGTTGCCGACCGGCCGGGTCAAGCCGCGCAACCACCGGGAGAACCGGCGCCGCTCCCAGGGCGGCTCGATGGAGGAGACCATCGTCCGGCAGAACCGGGCGCTGGAGTTGAAGATGGCCGGCGCCACCCACGCCGAGATCATGGTCGCGCTCGGCTTCAAGTCGGTCTCCGGTGTGCACTCCGCGCTCGAGCGTGCGCTGGAGCGCGACACCTCCCGGGTCGGCTCGGCTCGCGACGAGTTCCGCAAGATCAGCGTGGCCCGGACGGAGCGGCTGCTGCGGGCACTGTGGCCGCAGGCGATCAAGGGCGACGTCGGGGTGATCGACCGGGTGATGAAGATCATGGAGCGGCAGGCCCGGCTGCTCGGTCTGGATGCGCCGACCCAGATCACGATCACCGACGAGACCCGGGGCGAGTTGTCCCGGATGGTCGGGGACCTGGAGAAGTTGCTGATCACCGGCGAGGTGGTCGCGGTCGAGGCGGCGGGAGAGATCACCGATGGACACGAAGAGCCGCGAGGAGGCGATGGAACGGGTCGCCTCGATCCGGGACCGGATCTCCCACAACATGATGGACGAGCGGGAGGCGGCCGTCCTGATCTCCGAGATTGGGGCGTTGCTGCAGAGGATCCAGAAGGAGAACTGGGCGCCCTACCCGTGGCAGATCCCGCCGTCGGCGATCCCGACGATGGGGACCTGGTTGATGCTGGGTGGCCGGGGGACGGGCAAGACCGAGGGCGGTAGCCGCTACCTCGACGCCCACATGCAGGGGCCGCCCTGCGACGACCGGATCAAGGGCGGGCACCGGGCAGCGATCGTCGCCCCCACCCTGGGCGATGCGGTCGAGGCCTGCGTCACCGGCCCGTCCGGGATCCAGACCATCAACCCGCAGGTCGAGATGAAGGGCGGTGTCGAAGGCACCCGGCTGATCTGGCCCAACGGATCCGTGGCCCGGCTGTTCGGGGTGTTCACCCGCGATGACGTCGAGCGGCTCCGCGCCGGCGGCAACCGGTGCTGTGTCTGGCTCGAGGAGATGGCCGCCATGCGGTTCATCGACGAGGCGCTGACCCACACCCGGCTGGGCCTGCGGATCGGGCACAACCCGCACTTCGTCGCCTCCACCACACCCAAGCCGCTGCGGGCCCTGAAGAACCTGATCAACGACGCGAGGACGATCACCACCGCCGGCCGGACCCGGGACGCCTACCACCTGGACGAGGCGGTCCGCGAGGTCTACTTCCAGTTGTACGAGGGCACCCGGCTGGGCCGGCAGGAACTCGACGCGGAACTGCTCGGCGACATCGAGGGCGCACTGTGGACCCAGGAACTGATCGAGAACACCCGGGTGAAGATCGCCCCGGAGATGGACCGGATCGTCGTCGGGGTCGACCCGCCGGGTGGCAAGACAGAATGCGGGATCGTCGTGGTCGGTTTGAGCGGCCGCGAGATCTATGTGCTGGCGGATCTGTCTGACCGGCTGTCACCCCACGACTGGGCCTCGGCGGCGGTCCGCGCGTACCACACCTGGCAGGCGAACGCGATAGTCGCCGAAGGTAACTACGGCGGGGACATGGTAGAGAACACCCTGGCCTCGGTGGAGGGCGGAGACTCGGTCTACATCAAACGGGTCCACGCCAAGGTCGGCAAGGCAGCCAGGGCCGAGCCGGTGGTGGCCCTGTTCCAGCGCGGGATGGCCCACCATGTCGGCGCCTTCGGGATGCTGGAGACCGAGCAGACCGAGTGGGTGCCGACCTCAGGGGCGGAGTCCCCGAACCGGCTGGATGCGATGGTCTGGGCGGCCACCGACCTGGCGGTGAAGTTCGGCCCGACCCTGATCAGCAACCCTGCGCACGCTCGGCGAGAGTCTTCGCCGCTGCTTCCGGGTTCCTCCCCAGGTGGCGTCGTCCTACCCTTCGGCCGGAGGGCAGCCAGCGGGTGACCATCGGGTCCTTGTCGAGCCGGTCCTTCCAGTGCAGCCAGTTCAGGCTGACCGTGTGGTGGCCGTTGATGCAGATCCCGTCGATGATCGTGTACGTCTTGCAGTGCTCGCAGAACCCGGTGCCGGTCCGGTCGATGTGCAGCGCCTCCGGATTGTCCTGGCTCAGCCAGCAGTGGAAGCAGACCGACGGCCGCAGGCTCGGGGTGAAGTCGTGCATCCGCATCGACAGCGGGATCTCCGGCCAGCCGTACCTGCCGTCGCGTCCCATCTCACCCGAGGAAGGCGACGAGCACCAGGACGACCCCAAGCGCCAGGGTGATGAACGAGTGGATGATCATGGTGATCTGCATCCGGGTGATCACCGCCTCGAGCATGGTGACCCGCGACTCAAGATCACTGATCATGGACTGGACCATCGTCCTCCTTCGAGCAGAACGTTCCGCACTCCATGTGGTCGCAACAGCCGTCGCCCTCCCGTAGGTCGGCATACAGGAACTGTGCGATCAGGTCGACCAGGAGGAACATGATCACCAACCCGGTGAGGTAGTCGATCATGTGGCATCCCATCCCTCGGCCGCGATCTTGGGCCACTCCAAGGACAGATCCTCGAACAGATCAGCCATCGCCAGGGCGTGCTCGACACCGGAGTCGAACCGCACCGAATCAAGATCAGCGATCTTGAACTCCGTCACTTCCCCGTCTGTGTAGACATTCCGGCCGATGATCTCGGTGCGGACCAGTTTCCTCTGCGCCATCATTCCCCCTGTTTGATCTTGAACAGTTCGTTCTCAAGATCATGAACACGTCGGCACAGCGAGATGATGCGCGGACCAAGATCACGATCATGATCATCGGGCAGGGTGGGGAAGACGTCGATCGGATAGAGATGATCAAGGATCTCCAGCAGCCCGGCCCAGTCCTTGGTCACCATCGGCCTTGTCTCACCGCCGACCTCGAGCGGCACCGGATAGACCCAGCCGGTCGGGGTGTACACCAT
>Ga0157372_10003534_pt1 | contig 16842 bp, 16 predicted proteins | sample C55metaG_FD_115307 | JGI IMG/M metagenome (GOLD analysis project Ga0157372, IMG submission 115307) | Corn rhizosphere microbial communities from Kellogg Biological Station, Michigan, USA - C5-5 metaG | ecosystem: Host-associated > Plants > Roots > Rhizosphere > Soil | place: USA: Michigan... | reverse complement strand
TGATTAAAGCTTGACCAATGCCGTTTACGAAGCCGCGCGTAAGGCCTGAAAGCCTGCGATGCCGTGTCGCCCGCGGGGAGGGATCAGGCTTTCTTGATTTTTTGTTTCTTTTTTATCAAGAAAAAAGAAAACACTCGAGCATTACCACCCCGACCCTCCTAAAAGGAGGGAGCTGATCCTGCAAATATTCCAAAAACAGAACTCTATATTTAATTTTCGGCCCTAATCAATCACCGCCAGCATCCACAAATAACCAAAGTTTAACAAATGCCGTTTACGAAGCCGCGCGTAAGGCCTGAAAGCCTGCGATGCCGTGTCGCCCGCGGGGAGGGATCAGGCTTTCTTGATTTTTTGTTTCTTTTTTATCAAGAAAAAAGAAAAAAATCAACATTTGGGGAGCATCCCCCTAACCCGCAAAACCCAATAACTCCCAAATCCCTGAAAACCTTGATTTTATTAATGTTTTGAACAAAAAAGCAAAAAACCCTGATATAGTGTTTGATAAGTGGAATTAATTTTTACTTTTGCACGAAATTGATAGTTTTTCAAAAAAATTCGGTTGGGACGTAACAAGCTAAAAAAATTTACGTTCTAATTTTAAAAATAAGCATTATGTACTGGACACTTGAATTGGCAAAGCACTTAGAAGATGCACCATGGCCTGCCACCAAAGACGAATTGATAGATTTCGGAATTCGCTCCGGTGCACCGATGGAAGTTATTGAAAACCTCCAGGAAATTGAAGACGAAGGCGAGATCTATGAGTCGATCGAAGAGATCTGGCCCGACTACCCTACAAAAGAAGACTTCTTCTTCAACGAAGACGAGTACTAACGTATAATGAGTGTATGTATTAAAAAGCCTCCGCAGTTTGTGGGGGCTTTTTAGTTAACTTTGGTTCATGCTCCAGGCATTTGTAACCAATTTAAAAAAGGAACAGCTCGTTACTCCCGGCGACAGGGTGCTGCTTGCCGTAAGCGGCGGCATCGATTCCGCCGTGATGTGCGGACTCTTTCACAAGGCCGGGATCAGCTTCAGCATTGCCCATTGCAATTTCCAGCTTCGCGGAAAAGAAAGTAAGGCGGATGAGACATTCGTAAAAAAGCTCGCTGCCAAATACAATGTCACCTTCCATTCCATCCGCTTTCACACTTCCGCCTTCGCGAAAAAGAACAAGCTGTCGATACAGGTAGCTGCCCGTAATCTCCGCTACGACTGGTTTGAGCAGCTGCGTGAAGCATTCGGCTATGCGTCCGTAGCCACGGCACACCACTCTGATGATTCGGTGGAAACATTCCTGATCAACCTGGTGCGCGGTACGGGGATCGCCGGAATGCACGGCATTCTGCCGCGGCAGGGAAACATCATCCGGCCGCTGCTGTTTTGCAACAAGGAAGCGATCGGCGATTTTGCAGAAAAGAACAAGATCAAATTCCGCAGCGACAGCAGCAACGATTCTGAGCAGTACCTTCGCAACCGGATCAGGAAAAGCCTCTTACCGGCATTAAAAAAATTAAATCCTTCCATCGATACCACCATCCTCAAAAACATTGAACACTTATCCGGGGTGGAACAAATTTTTCGCAAAGAGATCCTGAGAACAAAAAAGGAGATCCTCCGTGTTAAAAATTCAACAGTTTACATTTCCATCAAGGGCCTGAATGAGCTTGATCCCCTCCCTGCATATCTTTTTGAACTGCTGAAGCCCTATGGCTTTAATACGGCATCAATTGAAGAGATCATCCATTCTCTCGGCAGTATTCCGGGCAAGCAGTTCACGTCCGCAACGCACCGCCTGATCAGGGACAGGAAGGACCTCATCATTCAGTCGAAGGAGAACCTGGCAGATGAAAACACATCCTTCAGCATTAAAAAAAATCAGCGTTCTGCCGAAGCCGGGAACATCAGGCTCGCCTTTTCGCAACTGCCTGCTGGCACAAATTTTTCGCGTTCTGTCATGAGCGCTTCACTGGATCTTGATACACTCAGCTTTCCTCTCACCATCCGTAAATGGCGAGAAGGGGATGCTTTTCAGCCCATTGGGATGAAAGGCAAAAAAAAGCTGAGCGATTTCTTCATCGACCGTAAGCTGTCGATCGCAGAAAAGGAAGATACCTGGCTGCTTGTTTCCGGCGGGGAGATCGCCTGGGTGATCGGGCAGCGGATCGACGAGCGGTTTAAGGTAACCGGGAGTACAAAAAAGATTTATTTTGCAGAATTAACAGAGTAGCTTAACTTTGAAGAATATGCAAGAGGAAATCCTTTTTGAAGAGAAGCAATACATCGGCTACAATAAATGGTCGATCCTGTGGCGCACCGTTCTTGCACTTTTTTGTTTTGTCCTTTATTACTGGAGTGAAAATCCGAAGCCGGTGGATGTAACTGTGATCAACATTCCTTCATCCCCTGTGGATGAAGATTCGGGCCAGCTGTTCTTCCTGATGGGCCTTGTGCTGATGCTGCTTTCGCTGGTGATGATCTTTGTATTGCACATTCATACGCGCGTGGTTGGAAAAAACCTGATCCTCGACGGATTATGGACCTCCCGCAAGGTGAAGATCGACCTCAATAATATTGTGGATGTAAAACAGGTGAAGTACAGCAAATACCTGCTGAACCGCCCTGTGTACAATTTACATTTCAAGAATAAGATCCGTTTCTTCACCCAGGGAAACGATGCCGTGGAGATCACGGATAAAGAAGGGCTCAAATACCGTATCGGCAGCCAGAAGGCAGCCGAGCTGTGCAAGCTGCTGAAAGACCTGACCTCATAGTCCGGGCAAAACTTTCGTTTCAAATTTTGTAACGCTTCCTTTTATTTTGCGTATAATATTAAGTTCTCTGTTACTAACCACTAAATTGTTATCCCCATGGCAAATACTACCAACCTCCTGAAGCCTGCTCTTATCGAGAAAGAGAATATCACCGGCTTAAAATTCCCGGAAAACGATGTGCTCACATCAAAAGAAGATATTAAAGCACGAACGGCTGCGCTCGACAAAGCCCTCAAGCTCGGCAACCTCGAACACGGCAAGATCAGGATCATTTTCGAGGATGCGGAGGGCGTGAAGCAGGTCGACACTACCGTATGGGGCGTTACCGATAAAAGAGTGATCCTCAAAAAAGGTGCAGTAGTACCCATTCACCGCATTCATGAAGTGATCGTGTAGAACGTTAAAATTTCATAAATCACGATCAATTCCTAATAATAATTAAAAAATAGCCCCGTACCATCGGGGCTATTTTTTTAACTTTACCTCATCAGGCAAAAGCCGAATTTTATTTTACACAAAAAATAAATTTATGAGAAATGTTTTTCGCGGAGTTGCAGTGCTGATCGCAGTGCTTTGTTCAACGGTCCTGTTTGCGCAGGTGGAGAATCCTGTAAAATGGAAGCTCAGCACGGTAAAAATAAGCGATTGCGAGTACGACCTTGTGTTTTCGGGAACCATCGACGAGCACTGGCATGTGTACTCACTGAACCAGAAAGGCGACGACGGCCCGGTGCCATCCAGCATCAAGCTCGACAAAAGCCCTGATTACGAAGCGGTAGGAAAACCTGCGGAAGGCAAGCCGATCAAGATCTTCGACAAGGTGTTTGACATGGAGGTGCTGTATTTTGAAAAGTCACTCACCTTCAAACAGCGGATCCGCTTAAAAACAGATAAGGAAGTTGTTGTAAAAGGAATGTACGAATACGAAGCCTGCACCGATGAAAAATGCACCTTCCCTCCTGCCACTCCCTTCGACTTTAAATTAAAAGGTTCCGCAGGATGCCTGCCTGCCGCGGGTACGGCGGTGAAGACAGGCGATCCCTGCCTGATCGATTCCGCAGCGATCGCCAAAGAATATGCGCTGTCGCATTCCCAAACTATAATGACTGATAATGCCGACGGCAAAAACGATACTGCGCATGCCGGGGGATTTTCCGCCAATACTGTGCACGGCACAACCGATCCTTTACCCGGCAACGGGAATTCCACTTCCGATTCAGATCCATGGTGGCTCATTTACCTGATCGGCTTCGGCTGGGGCTTTGCTGCGTTGCTTACGCCCTGCGTATTCCCGCTGATCCCGATGAACGTGAGCTTCTTCCTGAAAAGAAGCACCTCCAAAGCCAAAGGCCGTTTCAACGCGCTTGTATACGCGATCTCCATCATCGTGATCTTTGTGGTGCTTGGCTTAAGCATTTCGCTGATCTTCGGAGCGGGAGCATTGAATACCTTATCAACCAGCGCACCGTTCAACCTGATCCTGTTTGCCTTGCTGCTGATCTTTGCAGCTTCCTTTCTCGGTGCATTTGAGATCGTATTGCCTTCGCGCTTTGTAAACAAGATCGATGCGCAGGGCGACCGCGGCGGTTTTGCAGGGATCTTCTTCATGGCGCTTGCGCTGGTGGTGGTTTCTTTTTCCTGCACCGGCGTTATGATCGGCAATGCGCTGGTATCGGCATCTTCCACCGGCGCTATCAGCGGTCCGTTCTGGGCCATGTTCGGCTTTTCCACAGGGCTTGCGATACCCTTCAGCTTCTTCGCTTTCTTTCCTGCCATGCTTAACTCCATGCCGAAAAGCGGCGGATGGCTCAACGCGGTGAAAGTTACACTCGGGTTCCTCGAGCTTGCGCTTGCATTGAAGTTCGCTTCCAACGTCGACCTGGTGTACCAGCTCGGAATTTTAACGCGCGAAGTATTCCTTGTACTGTGGATCGTGATCTTCGCCCTGCTTACCATGTACCTGATCGGCGCGTTTAAAACGTCACACGACAGCGATGTAAAGCACATCAGCGTATCGCGGCTGTTCTTTATCATTCTCTCTTTTTCGCTTACCGTTTATCTGATCCCCGGACTATGGGGCGCACCATTGAAGCTGTTCAGCGGCATTCTTCCGCCGATGGAATATTCCGAATCGCCCCATGGCTTCGGAGGCAGCGGCGGCAGCTCTGCCTTGCCACCGAATATCGATAAGGAATTTGCAGCTTATATTGAAGTGAACAAGAACGGAGTTGTACATTTCAAAAATGATTACGCCCATGCGCTGGCTTACGCGAAAAAAACAGGCAAGCCGTTAATGGTGGATTTCACCGGCCATGCCTGCGCCAACTGCCGTAAAACGGAAGACAAGATCTGGCCCGACCCAGAAGTGCTGAAGCGCCTCAACAATAACGTGGTGCTTGTTTCCCTGTATGTGGACGATAAGCGCGGGCTCGATCCGAAAGACTACCAAAAAGTATTCTGGTACGGACAGGAGCGCGAGATCACCACCATCGGCGACAAGTTCAAATACATGGAAGAAACGCTTTACAAGCAGAGCAGCCAGCCGCTGTATGTGCTGCTGGATCACTCGGAACAGCTGCTCAATTCGCCGAGAGGCTATAAATCGGAAACTCCCGGATACATCCAATGGATGGATGAGGGGATCAATGAATTTAAAAAGAGAACTGGCAAATAAAGAGAAGTCCCGGAGCACATCCGGGACTTTTTGTTTGCAGGCTTTTGCCAACGCACGTTCTCGATACGTCCTTCCCGAAAAGGGAAGGACACTCGAACTGACGGCACACATAGTCAAGTCTCTGCGCGATCACTGCGTCTCTGCGAGAAATAAACCACTCAAAATTTAAATAAAACCGTTCAACATATTCTTAAAACAGGATGCAACAACGCTGCGTAATATTGCAACAAACAAATGCATATGAAAGCACGCATACTCTTCCTGTTACTTTTTATAAGCTCGCAAGTCCTTTCTGCAAAGGAGTTTGAGGGTGGCACCATAAAAGGCATTCTTGCCGATCAGCAAAACAACCCGATCCCTTTTGCAACCGTTATCTTAAAGAACAGCTCCGATTCTTCCTTATACAAAGGTGAGATCACCAATGAAAAAGGAGAATTTAATTTCGAGAACATCCGGGAAGGGTCTTTTTTCCTGCAAGTACACATGACCGGCTTTGAGCAGCTCAACAGGCCGCTGGAGATGCATAGCGCATCGCCGGTGCTCGAGCTCGGAACCATCACGCTGGCGCCTGCTTCCAAAGAACTGCAAACGGTTACCGTAGCAGCCGAAAGGCCGTTCATTGAGCGGCAGATCGATAAAACTGTGGTGAACATCGAGAACAGCATTGTGCAAACGGGCTCATCCATTATGGAAGTAATGGAAAAGCTTCCCGGCGTGCTCGTTGACCAGGACGGCAACATCAGCCTCAAAGGAAAACAGGGTGTGATCATCATGATCGACGGAAAGCCAACTGTTTTATCGGGACAGGATCTCGCGAACATGCTGCGCGGAATGCCTTCCTCCAGCATCCAGAAGATCGAGATCATCACGAACCCTTCTGCGAAATACGATGCAGCAGGGAATGCGGGGATCATCAACATCGTGATGAAGAAGAACAGGCGCGATGGCTTCAACGGCAGCGTGAGCACAGGATACGGACAAGGACGTTACGCGAAGTACAACGGCAGCCTCAGTCTCAATTACAAGAAAAAATGGTATAACCTGTTTTTGAATTACAGCTACTCCAACAGGAAAGGCTTTAACAACCTTGTGCTGAACAGGAAGTTCTACGAGGGCGATACGCTCAACACAGTTTTTGAAACGGATGATTATATCATCTTTCCGTTCAGCACACATGCGCCACGACTGGGAGCTGATCTTTACCTTTCTAAAAAAACTACGTTGTCTGTGCTGGGAACAGGCGTTGTCAATGAGTTCAGACCTTCCGCAAACAACCACACGGATATTTACGATGGCGAACATAACCGCGTAAGCAGCTATGATTTCATCAACGCTTCGAAAGACCGCTGGTACAACTACGCGTTCAACGCAGAGCTGAAGCAGCAGTTCGACACCACAGGAAAAGAGCTTACGGTTGACCTTGACTATGCAAAGTACTGGAACAACACCGACCAGCTGTTCACTACCACCAGCCGTAACGGCGGCGACAGCGTTTTAGGCACGTCCTACCTTACCGGAAAACAAAACGGGATGCTGACGCTTTACTCGCTGAAAGCGGATTATACCAACCCGCTGAACATCAAGGCGAAGTTTGATGCAGGATTAAAATCGAGCTATGTGAGCTCCGATAAAAATGCGGAATTCTATAACCGCATGAACGGCGGGGATGAGTTCGACAGCCTGAGAAGCAGCCATTTCCTTTATTCGGAGAACATCAATGCAGCGTACCTGAACTTCAGCAAGGAATTCAAAAAGATCTCCCTGCAGCTGGGAGTACGCACCGAGCACACGGCTGCAAACGGCAAGCAGCTCATGAACGGGCGCACCTTCACACGCAACTATGTGCAGGTATTCCCCACCGCCTTCTTCGACTTCAAGTTGAGCGAGAACCACGACATCAACCTGAGCGCGGGCAGGAGGATCGACCGCCCGGGCTATGACCAGATGAACCCTTTCAAGCGCCTGATCGATGCGACCACCTACAGCGAAGGAAACCCGTACCTAAAGCCGCAGCTGACCTACAACACGGAGCTGACCTACTCGTACAAAAGCATGTTCTTCGCAACAGCGAGCTACAGCCTCACTACCGACAACATCACCGATGTGCTGATCCAGGATTCGGAAACACGCACAACCGTGCAGACCATCGTAAATCTCAACGAATTCAATTATTACAGTCTGAACCTGTCCTTCTCAAAACGCCTTACCAAGTGGTGGACAACGAATACAAGCCTGCTCTCCTACTACGGTGTGTACAGCGGAACGATCAACAGATACACGATCAACCAGGGAACACCTTCTTTTTATGTGAATACCAGCAACAGCTTCTCCATCATGGAAGGCTTGTCGGCTGAGCTCAGCTTCGAATACAATCACAAGAACCTGTATGGCGTAACACTGATGAAATCCACTTCCAACTTAACGCTTGGCGTTCAGAAATCGATCCTGAAAAAGCGCGGCTCCATTACGCTGAATGTTTCCGATATATTCTGGACCGCCTACCCGAGCGGCGTTACCGACTTCGGCAATGTGAATGAGAACTGGACAGCCGTGCGCGATACGCGCGTGGTGAACCTTAACATCTCGTATAAGTTCGGTGACGGGAAAGGATCGCGGATGCGCAAGAATACGGGTGCGGATGATGAGAAGAGCAGGATCGGATCCAATTAAACCACTTCGGCTACGGTGAAGGTGCTGCCGCCTACAAACACAAGGTCATTCGCTGCAGCAGATCTTCTTGCAGCTGCAAGCGCAGCCTGCACGGAATCATGAACGGTGCCTTTTAAGCCGGATGCTTCTGCCTGCGCAGCAAGCTCAGCCGCATCCAGCGCTCTTGGAATACCGGCCCTGCAGAAATAATACCTTGCAGCAGTGGGAAGCATTTTTAATATTGTGGAAATGTCTTTATCATTTACCATCCCCAGCACCACATGCAGCTGATCGTGCGGCGTAAGCGAAATTTGTTTCAGCACTTCTTTGATGCCCGCTTCGTTGTGTCCTGTATCGGCAATCGTTAACGGATCATGCGCCAGCACCTGCCAGCGGCCAAGCAATCCCGTATTTCTGATCACATGACGGATCCCGCTTCGAACGACATTTTCCGTCAGAGCAAAATTCTGCCTGTTTAGCTCATCGACGGTTGCAAGCACCGTTGCGATATTCTTTTGCTGGTACAATCCGGGAAGCTCGCTTAACAGATCATCATAAACAGTTTGCTCCTGCTTCTGCATAGTTAATTGCAGGTACAGCCCGTTATTGTTTACCTGCCGTACGTTTTCCGCATTATAAACTTCCTCCGCAAAAACGATCTCCGCCTGCTGTTCGCTTGCTTTTGCCCTGAACACCTTTTTAGTTTCGGGTGTGGTTTCACCGATCACCACCGGGATATTTTTTTTAATGATGCCCGCTTTCTCGCCTGCGATCAGCTCCAGCGTATTGCCAAGCAATGCCGTATGATCGAAGCTGATGTTGGTGATCACGGAAACAAGCGGCGTGATCACGTTGGTGGAATCGAGCCTGCCGCCGAGCCCCACTTCTATCACTGCTATGTCAACTTTTTCAGTTGCGAAATAATCAAAGGCCAGTCCCACGGTCATTTCAAAGAACGAGAGCTGGATCTTTTCAAATTCGCTTTTATGCCGTTCCACAAATTCTACTACGTTCTTTTCAGGGATCATCTGCCCGTTGATCTTAATGCGCTCCCGGAAATCCTTTAAATGCGGGGACGTGTAGAGACCAACCTTTAGTCCGGCTTCCTGCAGGATGGACGCAAGCATGTGTGATGTGGAGCCTTTACCGTTGGTGCCTGCAATATGAATGGAGCGGAATTTATTTTCGGGATTACCGAGCAGGCTGCAAAGCGCGATCGTGTTGTTAAGGTCGGCCTTATACGCAGCAGCTCCCACACGCTGGAACATGGGGAGCTGGCTGTAGAGGTAATCTAATGTTTGCTGGTAATTCATTTATATTACTTTGCGAAAAAGGATCTTCACAAAAGTAAAAGAATTTTATTCGAGTGTGAATACGAATGTGTAGGTGCCGCGCTGCGTATCCGTGGAGCCGTCCGTGCGCGGACTGAAGGTTGCCGACAATGCCGCCTGGCGCGCCTTGGAAAACAGCTTGGAGCTGAAGGTCGTTGAACCCTTTTGCCCGGGAGTAGCTTTTATCACTTTACCTTCGGCGCTTACGATGATCTCTACTACTACAACACCTTCCTCTGTTGCATCCGTAAGGCGGTCGGGCCTGTTCACCAGCGACCTGCCCGTAAGCTCAAAGCCGCCTTTTCCCTGTCCAATACCCGGCCTGTTTCCTTTTCCATCATCGTCTCCATTGCCAACACCTGCACCCTTGCCATCACCGGACCCACCCGTGTTTCAACTGCCTTCACCTTTACCGCCGTTCTTGTTTTTCAGCTTCGCAAGCGCATTCAGCAGCTCGGAGCTGGCTTGCTGCTCTGCAGGAGTTTTCACATCTTCCTTCACATCCTTCTTGCTGTCGGGATTTGTTTTCATTGCCACATCCGTTTCAGTAGGATCGGTGATCACATCCGGCGCATCGGAAGCCTGTGTTTGTGTTACCGGCGCAGCATCCATGGAAGTTGCAAGATCTTTCGCCTCATTCCCGCTTCCACCCGGATCCTGCCCCATTCCTTCCATTCCCAGTCCTATCTCAATTTCAGGAACAGGCTTGATCTCGAATGGCGGGATCGGTGTAATGAATACAACGAGGATAAAAAGTAAAAATAGCAATGCGTGAAATCCTACGGTAAAAGCCAGTGCGATATACCGGTTCTTGTTTTCGGCTTGTGCTTCCATGATATTATTTGTTAGGAGGTTTCGTTGCCAGTACCATTTTCACACCTAAGCTGTAACCGATCTGCATCACATCCGCGAGATCCTGTATGGTGAGACTGTTGTCAAATTTCAGAACTACGGTAGGATCGCCTTCCACAATCTTAGCTATTTCGATCTTGAGCGCGTTCTCAAGATCAGTAAACGGAATAGGTGTCTTGTTTATTACATACTGGTGATTGCCATCCACTTCTATGGTGATCTGCTGTTTCTGCATCTGTACACCCGGCTTCGAACTTGGCAGCGTAAGCTTCAGAACGCTGGGATTGGCAAGGGTGGATATGATAAGGAAGAACAGCAAAAGAAAGAACATGATGTCGTTTAACGACTCTGTGCTTACTTCAGCTCCTTCTCTATGTCTGCGTTTTATTTTCATGTTAACCGATCATTGAATGTTGATTGTTGTATAAACTATTTTCCGGGCCCATGCAGGATGTCCAGGAACTGAACAGAGGCGGTTTCCATTTTGTTGATCGTTTTATCGAGCATTGCATTTAAAAGATAATAGCCGATAAACGCGATCAAGCCGATCATTAAGCCGGAAGCAGATGTGATCATTTTCTGGTAAAGTCCGGAAGAGATCACCCCGATGCTGATATTATCGGTCAGTGAGATGTCATAGAAAATTTTAATAACCCCGGCAATCGTTCCGATGAAACCAAAGATCGGCGCAATACGCCCGATGAGGCTCAGCACGCTCAGGTTCCGCTCGAGACGGTTGATCTCCAGCTTGCCCACAGCTTCCATCGATTCTTCGATTTCCTTGATCGGCTTGCCGATGCGGCTGATGCCTTTTTCGATCATGCGTGCGGCAGGAGCGGAAGTGTTTTTACACAATGCTTTGGCGGCATCGAGGTTTCCGTTGTGAATGTAATCCTTGATATGGTTCATAAAATTCGCATCCATCTTCGAAGCTTTGCTGATGGTCATCAGGCGCTCAAAGAAAAAATAGATCGTGATGATGGAAAGAATTCCCATCGGGATCATGATGTAACCGCCCTTCACGATAAGATCGAGCAGCGAGAGCGAATCCTGTGCAGGCGGCGGCGTTGGAGGAGTGAGCTGCGTGGCTACGGCATGCGCGGTATCAGTAATTTGCGTGGCGGCTGCAGCGCCGTTGGTCACAAGTTGCAATAGAATGGAATTGAACATTTTTATCAGGATTTAATGTTAACAAAAAAAGCAATCATGAGTGTATTAACTCACGATTGCTAAATTAATTATATGCCAGCGCGCTTTTTTAGGTGCGTGGTCGATTTATAAACATCCGATTGTTTATTGCTTCAGGCGGAACCGCACGGGAAGGTTGATCACCACGCGCACCGGTTCTCCCCCGTTGCTGCCGGGTTTCCACTTCGGCATCGAGCGGATCACCCTGATCGCTTCTTCCGTGCAGCCATCCGGCACCTTTTCTCCAAGCGTTTTCACTTCGCCTATCGAGCCATCCTTCTCCACTATGAACGAGAGGTATGCGGTTCCCTGGGTGCCGTTCTCGATCGCCTGCTGCGGATACCTCATGTGATCACGCACATACTTGTACACATCCCCGATAAACTCAGGCATCACTTCTGCAATTGTTGTCACAGCAGGAGTTACAGGCACTACGGGAGCGGGAGCAGACACCGGAGGAGCGTCTCCCGGATCAGGATTGTGCCCGGTGGAGCCCGAATCAACCTGCATAGCGCCGGGATTCATCTGGTCGGTTGTTTTATCAAGTGATTTTGTAGGATCGTCCGTCGCCTCGAAGTTTGGATTATCGGTTTTCGGAGGCAGCGGATCGTGCTGCTCTTCCACTTTTTGCTCGGGCTCATCGGGTTTCTGAAGCACAACTTCAGGCCCCCAGTCGGACATCACCGGATTCGACAGATCCACAGGCGGAACTTTGCCTTCGGTATTGCTCAGGTAGACCGAAACACCAAGCAGCAGGCTCACTGCGCTGAACGTAATGATCATGCTTTTCGCTACAGTGTCCTTGTAAGTGCTGCGGATGGCATAGGCACCGTAATCTTTGTGACGGTTTTCAAACACGAGCTCGTTGAAGTCGGAATCGGAGTTGAATTGGGTGGTCATGGCTATATAGTTTTAGGGTTAACAAAGACTACATAAGCGGGGATGTGAACGCATGAACGTTCCTGGACTTATACTGCAATACGATTTACGGGGATGTAAAACCGGGGATGATTTGCTTAACTAACGAAAGAGTTCCTGTTTTATTGTGCGGAACGAAAACGGGGAAAAAATTCCGCTATGTTATTGCGAGCGGAGCGAAGAGCTTTGTCATGCTGAGGTAAGAAGCATCTCTTCTATTTGAGATTCTTCGCTGCACTGTGTTTCGCTCAGAATAACAAATAACAACCTCAGATTTTATTCTTCATGATCACCGTCGTAGTCGGGTAAGCGAAGGAAGCGCCGTTGTTCTCAACGATCTCCATGATGCGGTAATTGATCTCTTCGCGCACATCGAGGTAAATATCGTACTCGAGCGTATCCACGAAATACAGCACCATGATGTTGAGCGAGCTTGCATCAAATTCGAAAAGGCGCACACGGGTTTCATTGGGGAGCACATGCGGATGCTTCTGTATGTATGCCTGGATCTCCGCAATGATATTTTTGAACTGCGATGCTTTTGTATCGTACGTTAACCCGATGCTGAACTTGGCCCTGCGCTGGATGCGGAGCGAAAGATTATCGAGCTCGCTGTCGACTAATTTTTTATTCGGAACGGTCACGAAGCTCTTCTCGAGCGTACGGATGCGCGTGCTCCGGAAGCCGATCTTCTCCACGTGCCCTTCGATGCCGCCAATGCGGATGAGGTCGCCGATGATGAACGGGCGGTCGAGAAAAATGGTGAACGAGCCCAGCAGGTTTTCCAGCGACTCCTTCGCGGCAAGCGCAATGGCAAGTCCCCCAATCCCAAGCCCCGCGATAAGCGATGCGATGTTGAGCTTGAATACCGCGCCCAGCATAAAGAATACGGAAAAGATCACGATGATCACCTTGATCGATTCTTTTACAAAAGGCACCAGCTGGTCGTCGGATTTTGATTCGGTGAGCGAAGCGCGGTACATCATCACCAGCCCCAGGAAATCGGTGAGGCGCAGCAGCACCCAGGTGAAGGCGCCTACAATGGCGATCTGGAAAAGGCGATACAATACAAGACGGATCCCGAAGCGGTCGACTGTTGCCATGTGCCATTCTGCGGGAAAATCGAGCCGGTTGAACGCAAGATAAAGTGTGATAAGGAGGATAACGGTATTGAGCGGCTTTTTAAGAAGCAGCATCAGTTTGTCGGACCCCACCCCGGTGGAATACTTTTTGACAAAACGAAAAATGAATAAAGTAAGAAGCCTTGAGAGCAACCGTAAAAATATCAACCCAATAAATATAATACCGGCAAACCAGCAATAGTTTTCGAGGGTGTTTCCAAGAAATGTACGTTGTAAAGTTTCGTCGATCATTTTTTAAAGACAGGCGGTTTAGATTCGGTAAATAGTCGGGAACAAAGGTAACATACCTGAAAGATTTTTTTGAATTATTTTTTTGTTTCAAAAATAATTTTTTACGAGATTTGTATAAAGCGTAAGGTCATTACATTTAAACTAAAATTTAAAACCCATTTTTTTTAAAACGAATTTTCATTACAAATGAAAAAAGCAAGCACACCAAAAAAGAGTCCTGTCAAGAAGGTTGATAAATCAAAGGACTCGGGGGAGTTGAGAAAGCCAACAAAGCTGAAGCCTCTCAAGGAAAAGGAAAAGAAAAATTGGAAAAACAATTTGGATGAGGACGAGACAGACGATTTCAACATTGACGATGATGACCTGAAACTCGATGATGGTTTTGCAGACGACGACGATGACGATGCGTTTTTCGATGATAATTTTTAATTGATCCAAAAAACAAAGCCGCCCTTTCTGAAAAGAAGGGGCGGCTTTGTTTTTATCAAAGATCAGAAGGTATAAACAGCGCCTCCGCAATTATCTTCCCGCGCACCCGTCACGCTTTTAAGGCAATTCACCTCGTTGCGCATCCTCAGCACGCCAAGGAAAGCAAAGATCAGCGCTTCCTTGAACTCGATGATCTTTTTCTCCGGGATCACGATCTCCAGCGGCACCAGCGCACGGATGCGCTCTATCAGGAAATCATTGTAAGTCCCTCCCCCGGTGATCAGCAGCCGGCCCGACGTTTTTGCCTCCAGCGTTCTCGCTACCTGCACCGCCACATGCTCGCACAGCGTGCAAAGCAGGTCGTTCGTTTCCAGCTCATACTGTTCCAGCAGCGGATCGATGTTCCGGAGCACCCATTCCTTCCCCAATGATTTCGGGCTGTCGGGAGCCTGCCGGAAATACGGCAAGCCGTTCAGCTCGTTCAGCAGGTAATGTCCCACCATGCCTTCCCTTGCCATCGCTCCCCTGTCGTCATAAGGCTTTCCGAGCTGCTCTGTAATGGCATTCATCACAATGTTCACCGGGCAGATATCATAGGCAATGCGTTTGCCTTTGTGCTCATAGGAAATATTGGCAAAGCCGCCGAGGTTCAGGCAGTAATCATATTCGTGGAAAAGCAGCCTGTCGCCGATCGGCACCAGTGGCGCGCCTTGTCCGCCGAGCGCCACATCCAGGGAGCGGAAATCACATACCACCGGCATTTTGCAGGCGGCTGCAATTGCACCGCCAGCTCCAACCTGCACGGTGAAGCGGTTTTCCGGCTGGTGAAAAATGGTATGTCCGTGCGATGAAACGAAATCGGCCTTGATGCGGTGGGTAACGATAAAATCGGATACAAGCCGGCCCGTATAGGTTCCGTAATCGTGGTGGGCCTGCTGAAAGCTAAGCGCATCGGCGGTTTCGAGCGACAGCAAGCGCTGCTTCCATTCTTCCGGATATGCTTTCGTTTCGGCCTGGACGATCTCAAAATCCCATGCGTTATTGTCGACAGTAAACCTGCAAAATGCCAGGTCAAGCCCGTCGAGGGAAGTGCCCGACATGAGGCCGATCACATTATACGTCTGCCGGTTTAAATTTGTCATAAAACAATTAGCAAAATCTGAATATAAAATTTACATTTGCCTTCCGGTCAAATCTACCGTTTCCGGAAGGCAAAAAGGGTTGTCGCACGTTGCGTACCGGCCAAAAATAAAGTAATTATTTAATATAAATTTATATCTCATGTTTTTTGATTTAACTGAAGAGCACTTAATGATCCAAAAGGCGGCACGCGATTTCGCCAACGATGTTTTAAAGCCGGGAGTGATCGAGCGTGATGAGCACCAGAAATTTCCTGCAGAGGAGATCAAGCAGCTGGGCGAGCTTGGGTTCATGGGAATGATGGTTGACCAGAAGTATGGCGGAGGCGGAATGGACTGTGTTTCCTACGTGCTGGCAATGGAAGAGATCTCCAAGGTAGATGCATCCTGCTCCGTGGTGATGAGCGTGAACAACTCGCTTGTATGCTGGGGACTTGAAAAATTCGGCACTGAGGAGCAAAAGCAAAAATATTTAGTGCCTCTTGCAAAAGGCGAGATCATCGGCGCATTCTGCCTTTCTGAACCGGAAGCAGGCTCCGATGCAACATCGCAGCGGACTACCGCGATCGACAAAGGCGACCACTATTTACTGAACGGCACCAAGAACTGGATCACGAACGGAAGCACTGCCTCCGTATATCTCGTGATCGCACAAACCGATGTTGCCAAAGGCCACAAAGGGATCAACGCGGTGATCGTGGAAAAAGGAATGCCCGGGTTTGTTGTAGGCCCAAAAGAAAATAAATTAGGGATCCGCGGATCGGATACGCATTCACTCATGTTCACCGATGTAAAAGTTCCGAAAGAGAACCGCATCGGCGAAGATGGCTTCGGATTTAAATTCGCGATGCAGGTATTGTCGGGCGGACGCATCGGGATCGCGTCACAGGCATTGGGTATTGCATCCGGCGCATACGAGCTTGCACTGGCTTATTCAAAAGAGCGCAAGGCATTCGGCAAGCCGATCAACCAGCACCAGGCGATCCAGTTCAAGCTGGCGGATATGGCAACGCAGATCGAAGCGGCGCGCTTACTGTGCCTGAAAGCTGCATGGATGAAGGATCAGCACATGAACTTCGACAAGGCAAGCGCAATGGCGAAAGTATTCGCTTCCAAAGTGGCGATGGATACAACCATTGAGGCGGTGCAGGTACACGGCGGATACGGATTCGTAAAGGAATACCACGTAGAGCGTTTAATGCGCGATGCAAAGATCACCCAGATCTACGAAGGAACAACAGAGGTTCAGAAGATCGTTATTTCAAGGGCTTTGCTTGCATAAGCAACCTGTCTGTAAATCAAAAAAGCCTTCGCAAACGCGGAGGCTTTTTTTGTGTAGTACAGCTTGTTCTCGATACGCTCGTACCTCGCTACTCGAACTGACGCTAATGTCAATCGAGTTCGACCGTAGGGAGAGTATCGAGAAGTGTTGGTCGATAACTGCGGGAAGCTTTTGAAAAGACATTACAGCACCTCAACAACCTTTTCGAGCTTGATGCCCCTTGAACCCTTGAT
>Ga0157372_10003532_pt1 | contig 16847 bp, 11 predicted proteins | sample C55metaG_FD_115307 | JGI IMG/M metagenome (GOLD analysis project Ga0157372, IMG submission 115307) | Corn rhizosphere microbial communities from Kellogg Biological Station, Michigan, USA - C5-5 metaG | ecosystem: Host-associated > Plants > Roots > Rhizosphere > Soil | place: USA: Michigan... | reverse complement strand
GCTCGTTTGAAGAGATGCGTAAGGAAAACCTGCTCGACAGCCGCTTCGACGGCACGACGCCCGTTGTGGATGGTTACGTCTACACGATGAAGGTCATTCCGAAGTCGACGACCCAGCAGCCTGGGTATACGATCAACGCCGATCCTCAGGTTGCGACCGGCGTGAGCGCGACGGGCAAGAACCACTATTACGTCGATTCCGATACGAACACGATCCACGTCAATCCCGATCAGCCGGCGACGGCGACGGATCCGCCGATTGGCCAATAACGATCTTTAGCCACAAAAGGCACAAAGGGCACACAAACAGGAATTGTGCCTTTTGTGCCTTTTTGTGTACTTACTTCTGCTGGAAGTCGGAAACGTTCTTCAATACGAACATTTGCACGTCTGCTTCCCGTTGCGCTCTCACGTTGATGAATTCCACGCCTTTCACATCGTTCAAAACAAACGCGGGTCGAAGATCGGGCCTGAGATAACTCAGAGCCACGTCGCGCATCAGCAATCCTTTAACATGCCTGATGAAAAACCCGTACGCAGGCAGTTCGCCAAACATGCTTGGTTCCGGATAGAGCGTCTCTCTTTCAGGCGGATCGAGTGCCGCCTGCTCTTTCGTGCCGCCACCTTTTGTGTAGACTCGAACGTTGCTGAGCTGCACGTCTTCAATCATGTAGCCGGGTATGCCGCTGATGATCGACGAATACTTCGGGTCGGCGTTGTAAACGACGATATTGCTGATGATCACGCGCCGAATCGCGCCTGTTTTTGTCGTTTCCTTTGGCCCACGATTGCGCGATCCGAGCCGCAGAAAGATCGGCGAATTGCTAATGTCGCGCATCGTGATGTTTGAGATCGTGACGTCTTCGAGCAGCGCGCCGTCGACCGCCTCGAGTGCCAGGCCGCGCGAGTAATCAAAGACACAATTCGAGATCGTGACGTTCTTAAACCCACCGTTTGATTCGGTGCCAAACTTGATCCGGCCCGTTGGACTAAACGTGCCGTTTGGGTTTCGAAAATCGCGTTTGTACGTTCCGTCGAGCAGCGTGCCGACGTCGTAACCGCTGAGCTGGCAATTCGTAATCGTGACGTTTTCGGTCGCGCGAGGATAGCCGAGACCGAGAGAACTCTTGAGGCAGATCCCGTCGTCGAAGGGCGAGTTGATCGTCGTATTCGAGATGCGGACGTTCTTGCACGAATCGACGTTGATTCCGTCGCGGTTCGTATCGATCTTCACGCTGTCGATCGTGAGGTTGTCGACGCCGGTCGCGAGTATGCCGAAGTGCCCGCCTTGCAGAATGCTGATGTCGCGAATGATCACGTTGCGACTGAGCTTTAAAGCAATCGTCTTGTTTCCCCAGCCCGGCTCAACTGCGTCGCGATTATTTGGGTAACCAAATGGGCCGGATTTCGGATCGGGTCCTTGTTTCTCCAGCGCATCGTTCTGCTCTTTGGTGCGCGATTGATTGCCGCTGCGCACTAGTCCCTTGCCCCAGATTCGACCGGGACCAGATATCGAAATGTTCTCCAGGTTCTCACCCCAGATCAGACTGTTGTGCCAGTGGCTGTGACCGAAGTCCTGATACTGATCCGCTGCGTTCGGTTCAGGTAGATCGTACTTGCCGTCGCCGTCGTTCGGGTGGGCGGCGAGGATGGTTGCACCGTGATCGAGATACAGACCGACGTTGCTCTTCAAGCGAATGGAGAACGAACGATAAGTTCCGGCAGTGAAGAGGACAGTGCCACCGCCAGCCGCGGCTGCGGCATCGATCGCTTTGTTGATGGCGGCAGTGTCGAGCGCCTTGCCGTCGCCCTTAGCACCGAACTTCTTAACGTCGAACACTCCGGTGAATGGCGCGCTCTTCTGGTTATAAGAAAGTGCACCAGAAGCAAGTGCCACAAGAGCGAGCGCAAGCAGAACGATTTTTGGCAGTCTAACAGTCGACATCCAATCCTCCAGAGAGGTCTTAATGGTTGAACCATTTGGAAAGCTTTTACAGAATTGACGGGACGGAAGATAACAGAATGAGGTACGAGAATCCAAATTGGTTTGACCATTTCGGGGAGAAATTTCCTCGTAAAGGCGCAAAGGCGCAAAGGTTGGCGCCTCTTTGCGTCTTTGCGCCTTTGCGTGAAAATAATCTTCCGAAACCAGGTATGCGGGAGACGTTGCTCAGTTTTCTTGATGACTGCATCGCACGGCGTGACGAGATCGCGGTGGTTCACTGGCGCGGTCTGAGGATCGCGCGATGGTCGTACGCGCGTCTCGCCGCGACTGCTTTTCAGTTTGCGCGCGAACTCGAAAGGCGCGACGTCGGCGCTGGTGATCGCGTCCTGTTTTGGGGCGAGAACAGTCCCGAGTGGATCGCGGCTTTTTACGGTTGTCTGTTGCGCGGCGCGATTGTAGTTCCACTCGATCTCAAGTCCGCACCGGATTTCGTCGCACGCGTTCAGCAACAGGTTTCCGCGAAACTGCTGCTCGCCGATGATGCGCAACGACAACTCCATGTCGCGCAAATGCCATTCACGACTCTTGCTGACGCAGTCTCAAATCATTCACCCAAAGCGTACGCAGCGCACACCGTCACGCCCGATGACCTTGTAGAGATCGTCTTCACTTCCGGCACCACCGCCGAGCCGAAAGGCGTCTGTCTCACGCACCGAAATCTACTCGCGAACCTCGTTCCGATCGAAAAGGAGTTCAAAAAATATTCACGTTGGGAGCGACTCGTACACCCGGTGCGTTTCTTCTGTCTGCTGCCGCTCAGCCACGTCTTCGGACAATTGATGGGCATCTTCGTTCCACAACTCATGGGCGGTGAAGTCTATTTCCGCGAATCGTACAAGCCTTCGCAGATCATCGCGGAAATAAAGAAGCAGCGAATTAACGTCGTGGTAACTGTTCCACGCGTTCTCGAAACACTGCGCGAGAAGTTTAGGAATGACGTGTCAGCCAAACAGCTCGAAGCGGCCGACGATCGTCACTTCTTACGAAACTGGTGGGCCTTTCGAAAGATTCGACGGCGATTTGGTTGGAGGCTCTGGGCTTTCATAAGCGGTGGCGCAACTCTGGAACCCGAGACAGAGAGTTTCTGGCGGCGACTCGGCTACGCAGTGGTTCAAGGATATGGGATGACCGAGACTGCTTCGCTCGCAAGCCTCTCTCATCCATTTCGCACACGCCAGGGCTCGATCGGAAAACCGGTCGCGGGACAAGAATTGAGATTGAGTGACAGCGGAGAAATTCTCGTGCGTGGCGCGAACGTCTCGCCTGGTTACTGGAGCAATGGCATCAAGCCGATCGCCGACGATGACGGTTGGATTCACACCGGCGACATCGGAGAAGTTGGACCACAAGGTAACATTTATTTTCGCGGCCGCAGCAAAGATACAATCGTTACCGCCGCCGGGCTCAAGATCTATCCAGCCGATCTCGAGAACGCGCTGGATCGTCAAGTGGAGATTAAAGCAAGCGCTGTGATTCCGTTGCCGGGTTCCAAAGGCACTGAGGCCCTTGCTGTCCTCATCCCGCACGACGAACGTTCGGACTTGGATGCGGCGGTGAAGCGGGCGAACGATTCGCTGGCGGAGTTTCAGCGCATTCGACACTGGGTCGTCTGGTCCAGGGGGGATTTTCCGCGCACCGTAGGGACACGAAAAGTCATCAAGGGGCAGGTGGCAGAAGCAGTAAGAACTGTATTGCCCCAGGCGCCGTTTAGTCTTCCCGTAATTAACAGGATCACTGGAACCAACGCAGCAGACCTGAACCTGGCAGCAAACCTCGCCGGCGATCTAAAGCTCGACTCGCTCGGGCGCGTCGAGCTGTTGAGTGCGTTGGAAGATCAATATCAGATCGAACTCGATGAAGCAGCCATTACAGAGGCGACAACTGTTGGGGACGTTGAACGGATCGTCAGCCAGGCGAAGTCTGAGGCGGTTGCCTATCCGTATCCGAGATGGACCATGCGTTTCCCGATGACGTGGATAAGGGCGGTTGTTTATAACCTGTTCCTCTTACCCTTGTCGCTAATCATGTGTCGCCCGCGCGTGATCGGTGCTGAACGGCTTGCAGCGGTGAGCGGGCCGGCGTTATTGATTTCGAATCACGTCACCGACGTCGATGCGCCGTTGATTCTTTCCACGTTGCCTTTGCGCTGGCAAACGCGATTGGCGATTGCAATGTCGGGAGAATACCTGCGCGACTGGCGTTTGAATTCAAAGGTTAAGTATGCGCTCGCGGCCGGACTATTCAACGTTTTCTCGCTGCCGAGGCAGAGTGGGTTTCGGCAGAGCTTCACGTATGCAGGTGAAGCGATGGATCGGGGCTATAGTGTTTTGATTTTTCCGGAGGGAACAGAGACGAAGGACGGACGAATTCAGCCTTTTAAAGCAGGCATCGGACTGCTCGCCTCCGAATTAAACGTACCGGTCATTCCGATCATGTTGCGTGGTCTGTTCGAGTTAAAAATGAAGCGCCAGTTCTTCGTCCGCCCGGGTACCGTGTCGGTCACTTTCGGCGAACCGATCACGTTCTCGGCGGAGCAAACACCTTCGGAGATCACAAAAGAATTAGACAGGATTTACAAGATGTCACAGGATTTACAAGGTTAATTCTGCACATCCTGTTAAATCTTGAAAACCCTGTTAAGCCAACTGATAAACCTGGATCGCCTGCTCGCGACCTCTGACCTGAACCTGGCCCATCGGAACCGCTTTTCCATGGTCGCTATTAACCGCCTGCCAAACCATTTCCGAGATCAGTAACTGCGAATCGAAATCTTTGTTAAGTTTCTCGATCCGCGCCGCGAGATTCACGACGTCTCCAATCACTGTGTACTCGCGTCGCAATTCCGAACCGATGCTGCCGGTCACCGCTTCCCCCGCATGTAGACCGATTCCGACAGTCGTCGGCAGGATCGTCCCTGACTGCACTTCGTGATGCACTCTCGCCAGAATTTCCTGCGCCGCTTCGAGCGCATTCGCACAGTCTTTTCCATCCGACAGCGGCGCGCCAAACACCGCCATAAACCCGTCGCCCAAAAACTTATTGATGATCCCGTGGTGTCGATTCACGATCTCGATCATGAACTCAAATAAGGATTCCAAATATTGGACCACCTCTTCAGGACTTCTCTTCTCCGCAAATCGTGTGAAGTCTCTGATGTCGAGAAACATCACGCACACATTCTTATTTTCACTGCGCAGGTCGGGTTTAAGTTCGAGCAGCTTGCTCATGACTTCCGGCGACACGTACTCGCCGAAGGTGCGCGAGATACGGTTTCGTTCATCGATGGCTGTAAACGAACTCAAAATCCGTTTTCTGATCTGGCGAGTCACGAGACCGGTTACGACGCCAGTCAGGAATAAGAGAAACCCTTTGAATACGTGCTGTGGAATGCCTACAAGAATTGGTTCGACAACAGCGCCCGCAGCTTGATGGACCAAATAGATCGACAACAATGAATATTCCAGACCCGCCACTGCGCCGGTAAAGATACACAGCTTTACATCCAGGCGTAGAGCTGACAACGAAACGAACAGAGGGTAGATGAACGCAGCCGGAGTAAACAGAGTGTAAATTGGACCAAGAAAGAGCGACCCGACGATTATGCCGGTCGTAGGAATACTCGTTTCCAGAAACGCGCTGACATACTTCAGAGCACTTGAAGGTTTAGTGTGGTTTTTGATCAAACGAGTAATGACAATACGTTCGGCTAGCAAAAAACAAAGATTAGCTGCGAAGACCACGCCAACGGCTATCAGGAACCCGTGCATGTTCCCGTGAAACACAGCCTGAAATTGTTCAGCAAAGATTTGCGCCAGTAACACTACCAGCAACACCGCGCTGACAATAGCGCCAATCAGAATTGTCACTCGAAGTCGATCGCTCTTAAGACTCTCGAGTGCAAACTCCTGCTCGAATACGTCCTGGTCCACCGCGCGCATTCGCCTGCGCCGCGCCAATCGTGTTGCTACTGACATGGGGACACCTCAACCTACTCGCCTGGCCGCGCCGCTTTGCAGCCGTTCACTCGTAACAATCGCGCGCTTGTGCCAACCTCGGCCAATCTCGCCGCCTGGATCTGACGCGCTGACTTCGAACACAAAGAGTTTTCCTTCACGACCCGTGTAACGCGCGGTTGCCGTGACCTTTGCTCCCGGAGGCGTCGGCGACGTGTGAGTAATGTCGACGGTGACGCCAACCGATAATTCACCTGGTTCAAGCAAAGGCTGAAGCACGCGCGAGCCCGCGATCTCCATCAAAGCCACCATCTTCGCTGTCGCAAAAACCGGCGGGAACTCATCGCCCGTTTCGCTCGATATCGAGCTGGCGAGATCGTTTGGACCAACAATCAGTTCGGCCGTAGCAGTGGTGTTTAATTCGAGTTCTTTATCGATTGGCATAACATCCACAGATTACAACAGAATCTGTGTAATCTGTGGATGGATTTACGTGGTTTCAGCAGCGGGAGCCTCGGCGACGGTTGGCTTCTGTGAACGGCGGGAGCGGAAGAACGAGGTGCGGTCGAGCACGTTCTCCTGAAACTCCTCGAGGTAGAGGTAGATAACCGGCGTGATGTACAACGTGATGAACTGCGAAACAATCAATCCGCCGACAACCACCAACCCCAGCGGTCGTCGCGACGAACCATCCGCGCCATAACCCAGCGCGATCGGCACCGCACCAAACACCGCCGCCAGCGTTGTCATCAGAATCGGGCGGAAACGGTCCATGCTCGCATCGTGAATCGCCTTGTCTGCCGCCTCTCCGTGCTCAACACGCTGGCGCGCAAAGTCGACGATCATGATTCCGTTCTTCTTCACGATACCCATCAACATAAACATGCCGACGAACGCATAAAGCGACGCCTCCTGGCCAAACACAATCAGAGTCAACAGACCGCCGACGAGCGCTGTGGGCAGTGTCGAAAGCACAGTCAACGGATGAACGTAGCTCTCGTAGAGGATCGCGAGGATCACGTACATCACAAACACTGCGAGTCCCATCAGTAACGTTAAACTGGTGACGGTTCTGCTAAACGTCAGTGCCTCACCCTGCAACTCCGCACGAACGCCTTGGGGAACAACCTCGCGTGCCGACTTCTCGATCAAATCCGTCGCAGTGCCGAGAGCCACGCCGGGCTTGAGGTTGAAGGAGAGCGTCATGCTCGTGAACTGATTGAAGTGATTCACCGACTGTGGACCAAGAGTCGATTTCCAGGTGACCAGTTCCTTGAGTGGCACCAGCCGAGCACCGTTGTCTGACTTAATATAAAGCAGCGAAAGATCCTCTGGTTTCTCACGCACCGAATCGTCCATCTCGAGAATTACCTGATACTGATCGTCAGGCTGCTTGATCAGGTAGAGATAGTTTTGCGAATACGCATTACGCAGCAACGTCAGAATTCGTGCTTCGGAGACACCATACGTCTTGGCCTGGTCGCGCCGAATGTCGATATTCAAGTTCGGTGTGTTGTTGTAGAGGTCGGATGAGACACTCAGAAAGAGAGGCGACGGCCTCAGTTTCGCCAGCAGCTGGTTACCAGTTTCGTAAACCTGATTTGGATTAACGCCAGAAATCGTGAACGAGTATTGACCTTGCGTCTGATTCGTAACACCCGTGCTGATCGACAGCACAGCCCAGGGCCGCAGGAAGGTCATGATTCCCGGAATCGTATTGAGCTTACCCATCATTTCCGCAGTGACATCGGCAATGGGTCTGCGTCCATCTGGTGGTCCAATATAGGTAAACGTGATGCCCTGGTTTGACGAAAGAAAACCGGTAGCTCCTGTCAGCGTGAAGTCAGTAATCACGTTCGGATCCTGTTGCAACATTTGATCGACGCGAACCTGATAGTCGTGCATCTGTTTTGGTGACGAACCCTCTTTAGCGATAAACGCGCCGAAGATGACGCCACTATCTCCCGGCGGCAGAAAGCTCTTAGGCACCAGCATGAACAACCAGATGGTTCCCGCCAAACAGATGGCCCAGATTACCGGCGAGATCCAGCGATGACGCAGGAACCACCAAAGCGATCCGCCATATAAACCGAGCACGCGTTTCTCGATACCACCGATGACGCGCTCCACCCACGTCTTCTTCAAACCGTGACCGCGCTCTTTCAGAAGACGCGCGCACATCAACGGCGTCAGTGTTAGCGACACTAAACCTGACGCAAGAATCGCAATGACGATCGTGATAGCGAACTCACGGAAGATGCGTCCGACAAGTCCCGTCATGAATACCAGTGGTATGAATACAGCCGCGAGCGAGATCGTCATCGAGACGATCGTGAAACTGATCTCTTTCGCACTGCTGATAGCCGCTTCAAACGGTGGTTCGCCACGTTCAATGCGACGCACAGTGTTCTCGAGGAACACAATTGCATCGTCAACAAGAAAGCCGATCGCCAGCGTCAACGCCATCAACGAAAGATTGTCGAGGCTGTATCCGAGCGCGTTCATCGCAATGAACGTGATGAGCAGTGACAGTGGCAGCGCGACCACAGGTATCAGCGTGTCTGTCACGCGACCGAGGAAAGCAAAGATGACGATCACGACCAGCACGAATGCGATCATGAGAGTTACTTGCACGTCGGCGACAGAGTGGACGATGCTTGCCGAGCGATCGTAGACCGGTATGATGTCAATCGACCCAGGCAACTCCGCAGCGACCGCCGGCAGAATCTCGTGAATAGACTTCGACACTTCGACCGCGTTGGCGCCGGCGCGGCGACTTACTGCTATGACCAGCGTCGACGCGGGCACCTCACGGCCACGCACCCAGAAGCGCATGTTTACGCGTTCGTCCTGGACCGAATTTATGACTGTGGCGACGTCGCGGAGGTACACAGGCGCGTTGTTCGTGCCGCCAACGATCAAGTTGCCGTACTGTTCGGCAGTTTCGAGCTGGCCTTGTGGTCGTAAGATTGACGTTTGCGAAGTACTGTCTAACTGCCCCGCACCTGCGTAACTCGTTCCACTCTTGATTGCATTGCTGAGATCGTCGATCGAAATACCGCGCGCCCACATCTCCGCGGGATGGGCTTTAATACGAATTGCAGATTTGGTCCCGTAAACGGCCACCTGCGACACGCCGGGCAGAATGCTCAGGCGCTGGCCCACCTGCGTGCTGGCAAAGTCGTACAACTGGCCGCGCGTGACCGAGTTGCTAACCATTGCCAGGTACATGAGCGGCTGATCGTTCGGATTCGTCTTCGAATAAGTTGGAGGCGATGGAAGATCGGCGGGCAGACTGCTGATCGATTGTGAGATTGCAGTCTGCACATCGGTTGCGGCGGCGTCGATGCTCTTGTTCAGAGCGAATTGAAGCGTAAAGCTTGCGAAGCCCTGTGTGCTTCGTGAAGTGACGACTTCCAGTCCATTGATCTGCATGAACTGGCGTTCGAGCGGCGTAGCGATGTTGTTTGCAACCGTGTCAGGACTCGCGCCGGGATAACCGACATTCACCTGTATCACGGGATAATCGACTGCCGGCAGATCGTTGACCGGGAGCTGGAGATAGCTCAGCACGCCGAAAAGGATCACCGACAGCGTCAACACTGCCGTCATTACCGGCCGTCGAATGAATGGCTCAGAAAGATTCATGACTTCGATCCACTTACAGCCGTAGCCGGGCTATTTGTTCCCGCTGGTTGTTCGATTACGACTTTGCCACCGGGAGTGACGCCGAGCTGTCCGGTGGTCACCACCTTTTCTCCTGCCGCCACGCCTTTCTCGACGATGATCAGATCACCTTGTCGCTGGCCCAGTGAGACGTTCCGTTGCTCAGCCGTTGAATCAGGCTTCACTACGATAACGTACGAACCATTCGCTGACATTTGTGGTGCTGAAGCCGGAACCAGGACCGCGCCGGGTATAGTTCCGAGGAGCAGTCGAACGTTGACGAAGCGTCCGGGCCAGAATCGATGTCCGGGATTCGGGAGTGTGGCGCGAAGCGTTACCTGACCCGTCTCTGTTTGCACTGCGTTATCGACAAAGGTCAGGCGTCCGGAGACTGGATCGTCAGCGGTGTCGGGTAAACGAACTTCCGCCAGGAGATTGCCGGCCCGCATCTGATCCTGCACCGCGCTCAGGTTGTTTTGCGAGATGGTGAAGTCTGCGTAGATCGGATCGAGGCGTTCGATCACCAACAGAGCGTTGTTCGAGACACCGTTGGAATCGTTGTTGCCGCCGCTTCCGGGATTCACGACGTTGCCGATGTCGACGAGGCGTTGTCCCGCGCGTCCGTCGATGGGCGAATGGATGTAGCAATAACTGAGCTGGACCTTCGCGGTTTCGATTGCCGCCTGGTCCACCTTGATGGTTTCGTCGGCGCTGCGCACTGAGGCACGTGCGGCTTCGGAGTTGGCTTTGAGCGAATCGTAATCCGCGCGCAATTGTTCGTACTGTTCCTTTGGCACGACGCCTTGTTCGACGAGCGTCCGGTATCTCGCTACTTGTGCGAGTCCCCATTTCTCGCGTGCGGTCTCGCGTGCGAGATTCGCTTCGGCTTGTTTCTTCGCGGCGGTGTCGCGTGCGAGATTTGCTTGAGCCTGTTTGAGATTTGCATCAAACGGTCTGGGATCGATCGTAAAGAGCAACTGTCCCTTTCGAACGTTCGCGCCGTCGGTAAAATGAATTTGGTTAATACGGCCGGAAACCTGTGGCTGAATCGAGACGGTTTCACGCGCGACGATCTTGCCGAGCGCATCCATGTAATTTGAAACATCCTGCGACACTGCCGTGCTCACGACCACGGGTGCAGGCGGGCGCTCAAATTTCTGCTGAGCCTGATTGGAACAGCCTGCCAATATCGCAGTTATAGTCAGGATGATAGCCAAACGGCAGCGCTGGAGGAGCTTCATAGGGTTCTTCCTTGGGTAAATCAATATTACGTACGGAGAGTGTAGCAGGTGTTAAGAGCAGGTAAAAACTTGTTAAGAATTGTGAAGCTATCGGATATTAACGCCGAAGGCGTTGGCTAATTTCAGCCCAGGGTTGGAGCGCCAGCGAAAACCCTGGGGAGAAATTTATATGAAAACAAAACGCTGAAAGCGTTAGGCCTGTGCGGGAATAACCCTTTTCAGGGTTTGAACGATGTGGTGATGTTCCCAGGGTTGTCGCTTGCGCTCCAACCCTGGGCTGAAATTAGCCAACGCCTTCGGCGTAATTAGTATCCTTGGTGCGAAGCTTGGCAAGGCGCTTCTTTCTCCATTCTGAAATGTTCTTCAGGCGGAGACGAAACTCGGCATCTGTGAGGTTTGCCTTCGCCGGCTTTTTCGTGGTTTGAGGCACGATTTGATGTTTGCTCTTCATTGTCGTTTTCCACGGTCATTATGGCACAAAACGCAAAAGATGCGCCTCTTTGTGCTTTTTGTGCCTTATTGCGGCTGATCTACATCTCGTCGAGGAGGTTGATCAGGTGAGGCTTTTTCTCGTCGACGATCTGAATCTTTTTGGCGAACTTCTTGTTTGCGTCGAGGAAGGCGGCAAGACTCTGTTTCTTCGGTGACCAGGGTTTGCCCTTCTTCTTACATTCATTCTTACGTTCCACGTCGATCTCGTCGATCGGGTAGGTCAGGTGGACCGTGTAGTCTTCGTCGCCTCTTTCAGCCAACAACAACTCCAGCGTCTCGCGGTCGGGGTTGCCGTGCTCGCCGTTCCCGGAAAAAACATAGTGATCCGCAGTAATGCGACGGAAGAAAACATCTTCGACGTTGCGAATGCTGCCGTGATGCGGGCATTTAAGAATGTCGATATGGATTTTGCTCTCGCCGTCGTCGTTTAACAGACCAACCAGTTCGAGTCCTTCTAGGATCTTGTCGCCGCGCGCATCGCCCGTTAGCAGTATGCGCTTTTTCCCGACCTCCGCCAGAACGACGAGGCTGGAAAGATTCGGAACCGACTTATCCGCGAAGGCCGCGAGCGATGCCTCAGCCTTGTCCTGCTGCTTCTGAAGAAACTCATCGTGGGCTTGCTGTAACGCGAGCACTTCGTCGTTCATTGGCCCAATCACGGTAAACTTCAACCCTTTACCCATGTCGATCTGTTTACCCTTTTTCTTCGCCAGGACTAGCTTACCTTTGAACTCAGGATTAATGCGCAACTTGAGCGCTCTCGTGTCATCGCGCAGCCGAAATCCCTGGCTAACGCTCGCGAGCACTCTGGCCGCATCCGGATCGAGACCTTCGACCTCTTCTCCATCACCGGAAAGTGAAGCAGTGCCAAACTGAGCCGTTACTGCGGCTGTCAGTTTGTCCGGGTTGTTGCCGATGATGTCGTCGAAGGTGTTGTGCCATACGCCTTTAATTTTTAGTGGGATTGGACCCTGGGCATCTATCAGCTCTTTCGTCAGCTCGAGCACGCCTTTGATGTGATCGTCGTCGATATGGCTGACCATGAGGAAGTCAACTGGCAGAGAGGCGTTATCGGCAAGCCCGCGAGCCTTTCGTATCTCTGCCAATCGAGGTTTGAGATGTGGCTTGTAAACATTCGATGGACCACCGTCGATTAACGCGAGGCCGGGCTCCTTTTTCGAGCCGTAGTGAAGAATGAGGCAGTCGCCTTTACGCGCGCGCCTTACGTCTAGTGTGAAAAACATTTTGTTTTCCTCCTTAGATACTTTGAAACGCTCTGAGCACGTCGAGCATGCCGTGCCCCTGGAAACTTCGTTCACGAGCGAGATCCGTTGCGCTCTCGCAAAGAATCCGTTTGATCCTGCGCGGCGCACCGACGAGTTCGTCGTAACGCGCCATGAGCATCGCAGCCGCACCGCTCACGTGTGGCGCTGCCATACTCGTCCCGTCGAGTTCGCCCCACTCGCCTTTTGGCAAACACGATTCGATTCGTTCTCCAGGCGCAACCAGATCCGGTTTTAGACGACCGTCGCCAGTTGGACCACGACTTGAAAAGAAACTGACGCCATAAGTGTGCGGTTTAAAGCGGTGCGTCGCACCGACGGTGATAACGCCGTCGGCATTGCCCGGATCGGTAATACTGAAAGCGGTGTAACCCTCGTAAGAACCGTCTTTTGTCTCAAACCTCTGATATCCGAGATTTCCCGCTGCTGCAACGACAACAACACCGCTTTCCACAAGTCGTTCACACTCGTTGCAAATCGGCGTGCGGCCACAGGCGAAATTTCGCACATCGTGCGGGATCGAAAGGCTCAAGTTGGCGCCGTGAATACTGAAATACGTATGTCGATCATTCAGGTAGCGCAAGTACTGTAGCGCCGCGATGATCGCAAACTCGGTGTCTTCGAGGGTTCTACCAAGCACACGGAAATCATAGAAGTTGATATCCGGACACATGCCATCGGCGAAACTGCTTTCAGGTTCATTACCGGCATACGAACCGATGATGCCTGCGACGTGCGTACCATGTCCGCCCTTGGGTTCTGTCGTGGGTTGGATTTCGATCAACGGTTCCACCAACTCCCAGTGTATTGGTCGATCGTTTGCAGCATCCTCCGCTAACAGCTTTAGATTCTTTGTCGCCTCTGGTGCTTTGATGGGGTGCTGAAGCGGCGCGGCGAGCAAGTTTTTAAGTCGTGTTTTGAACTCCGGTGTTTTTGTATCGTCATTATCGAGGCTCACGATCTCGCGAATGTTGCTGAAGTCGAACGACCTTAGGATGCGGCTCTTTCCATCCTTGCCATTAAACACCGGATGACTGCCGTCGATGCCGGAATCAAGTACGGCCCAGTTGATCTTTTTACAGTTCACATTGAACAGAGTGCGCGCCGCGTCGCCTTTGACCGATGGCACCGAACGCTCGAGTGCCGGCATTGCTTTTCGATTTAGCGACACCTGCCAAATCTGTACCGCCTTTTCCGTACCAAGTTCCGGGTTCGCCAGGATGTCTTTAAAGGCGGCACGAAGCCCCAACACTACCGGCTCAGGTGTGCTGAGTTTCACGAGCGCCTCGCCCGCGCCGACAGGCGATTTTTTCTTCTTGTTCTCCGTCGCTGCCCAGTTAATGATTCCCGCCAGACTGATGTATCGATCGAGCGCTGTGAATTCGGCAAACGCCTCGGCTGCTTTTAATTGCTGCTCTTCGTTCTTGGCCTTGGTCCAATTGATGATTGCCTGTACCTTGTCTTTCAGCCGGCCTTCTTTGATGTAGTGTTTGAGCCCTTCCTGAATTTTCCGATCGTTCCACCACTGCGTCATCGGCACTATCACGCGAAGCAGCTCTTCGAAAAAGAGTTTGGCGGCGACAAGCCCCTGAAGGTACGCGACCTTTGGTTCCTGTCCCTTTACGCGTTTTAACTCCAATTTTCTGACTTGCTCTGCAATCAGCATCGCAACCGGACCAGCAGGACGCGTTTTGTGTGGGGTGATCAGAAGATCGATCGCATCGCCAGGATTGACGGCGTAAGCGATCCAGACATCGCCAAGCACTGGTGAATCTTGCAACTGCCTGCGGTCACTTATTGGACCAAGCAGAACCAATTCGACGAGGGCGCGGGAAGAAACGGTCATGGATAACCTCTAAAGAAATGTGAAGAGAACGATGGTGAGCTAATTAAATGACAGGATTACAGAATTGACAAGATTTTTACAGCATTCTTTGCCGCAGCGCCGCGCTAAACGACGCACTGCGGCGCCGAGAGATCGGTACTCGCACGCCGCTTTCGAGGACTGCGACAGGCGCACCGGCGCGAGTGCGCGTGAGTTCGCGCACGCCATCCAGCCGAACGAGTGCACGACGGTGTGCACGGATGAAACCATGCTTTTGCACACGCTCCTCTAGAAGTTGAAGCGACTCGCGTAAGAAGTAACTCCGTGTACCAACCCACAATTGCGAGTAATTGCCTGCTGCTTCGATCCAATCGATCTCACTGACGTGCAGCACAGTCGCGCCGCGCGAGGTCGTCACCACAATTGTCTCGTCCCGCGCCGAACCGGTCGATCTTAGACGTCGCAGCAGGCGTTTCATCGTCGTCGCGAAACGCGCTTCGCTAACTGGCTTCACCAGATAATCGAGCGCTTCTGTTTCGAAAGCTTTGATCGCAAACTGATCGAACGCGGTGAGAAATACGACCGCCGGCATTCGCTCGACAGTTCGTTGCTTGATCACCTCAAAGCCATCGATCCCGGGCATCTGGATATCGAGGAATACGACGTCAGGCGCGGACACGTGGAGTGCCGCAAGCACCTCGGCGCCGTTGCGACATTCTCCGGCGACGGCAAACTCCGGAAAGGCAGCTAGCAGTTGCCGGACGCCCCTTCTCGCCGCCGGTTCGTCATCTGCAATTAGTGCTTTCCATTTAGCTTGCTTCACTACCAGGCTCCGGACCCATTTCGCGATATGGCACTCTCAACGTCGCGATTGTACCGCCTTCCGGACGTCGCGCGATCTCCAGTGAGGCTCGGTCACCGTAAAGCGCGCGCAGCCGCTCGCGTGTGTTTTCGATTCCATGTCCCGGCGGTATCGGCGCATTGGGATCGATGCCCGCACCATCGTCGACAACCGTGATCTGCAACACATCCTCGATGCGCTCGGCGGTTACGAGTAAGAGACCAGCATCCGGGTGCCTTGCGATGCCATGCCGGATCGCATTCTCAACGAGATGTTGGAGCGCGAAACTCGGAAATGCCGCCGGCAATAACGAGTCGGGAATTCTGAACTCGGGTCGGAGACGATCGGAGAAACGTGCCTGTTCGATCGCGACGTACTGTTTGACAAGTTCGAGTTCTTCTCCGAGCATTACTTCATTTTCACGATGACGCGAAAGCGTGCGTCGCAGCACTTCGCTCAGGTGTTCGACGATACGTACCGCGCCTTGTCGATCGTTATCACGAACGAGCACAGCGATCGTATTCAGCGTGTTGAAAAGAAAATGCGGATTGAGCTGTGCTTGTAGGGCAGCGAAGCGTGCGCTTGAGAGTTGCTCAGAGAGTCGCGCAACCTGGACTTCGCGCTCGCGCGCTTCGATGAAGTAACGCGTTGCGTGTTCGATCCCGACGACACAGAGATAGACGGCAGCGCCGAAGGGCAGCGTTATGAAGATCCAGCTCAGCCACTCGACTCCGAACTGGCGCCAGAACTGAGCCGCGCCCTGCTGCATCGCGGTTTGAAAAACATCAGGAGCAAAGAGGAGGACCAGGATAAATCGCAGTATCTGACCGCACGTGGCCCACGCGACGCAGAACAACACGGAGAAAAAGAGATGCACGAGTACACGCCGGAGGATATTTGTGCGTGCGAGTGGCCAACGTCTCGAAATCGCGAAGACGCCCGGCGTCAAAAACCCATAGAGAAGCCAGTCTCCAAATTCGAACAGAAGATCCCGTATGTTCGCGTCCCAACCGCGTAGACTTGACTGTGCGATGCGATTAAGGACAGCGAATGTGGCGGGCAGTAACCAGGCTGCCGAGACGATCATCCATGGACGCAGGCGTGGCAATCGCATTGGCGTCACAGTAGCGCTGGTCCAGCACTGGCCGCAATGCCGTTCACGTCAGGAGATGCGCCGCTCGCGTATTAATTGTTGACCGCAGCCAGTGGTCAGTGGTCAGTTGTCAGTGGTAAATATTCAACGGACAACTGACCACGGACCACTGACAAAGTTGGAGGTGAAGTGATGTCTTTGAAGAGCGTTGTCATTGCAATCGTGTCGTTTGGTTTGGGGGTTGCTGTCGTGGCTTTCGCGACGACCGCGTCCAGCTCGAGTAACTTCGATCGCGAGGCTGAAGCGGCTGCCATTCGCGCGCACATCGGAAGCATTTTTCAGGCGTTTATCGATGGGGATGAACAGAAGATCTTTGTAACGCACTCTGAAGACTGGCGAGGTTTACTCGGAGGTTATCCCACACCGATAAAGGGTATCGACGAGTACAT
>Ga0157372_10003531_pt1 | contig 16847 bp, 13 predicted proteins | sample C55metaG_FD_115307 | JGI IMG/M metagenome (GOLD analysis project Ga0157372, IMG submission 115307) | Corn rhizosphere microbial communities from Kellogg Biological Station, Michigan, USA - C5-5 metaG | ecosystem: Host-associated > Plants > Roots > Rhizosphere > Soil | place: USA: Michigan... | reverse complement strand
GACGGCTCGAAACAGCCGGTAGGGGGCCAAGTGCCACCACCCGGTATCACTTGGAGAGAATTCATGAAATCGTTTCAAATGAAGGCGCTGGCTCTGGCGGTGCTCGGCTTGGCTGGGTTTGGCGTGGCGGGTAGCGCGATGGCGTGTGACAACACGAATTTGTCAGCATGGTCGGCGCAGGGCACGAACCAAGGCACACTTACCGTTGTTGCGGGCGGGTTGGAAGCAACCCCATCAGCATGCAAACTCGCTGCTCGGCTCACCGGCACGGATCCCCTCTCGGCCGCTGGCGTTGTGTTCACTGATACGACAACGGAGCCGACGTACCACTTCCGCTTTTATTTCAATCAGGACAACATCGGAACGCTGTCGGGCCTTGGCGCGAGCGCGCAGATCTTCAAAATGAACGCGGCCACGTTGTATCCGGCGGTGAAAGCAAATCCCTTTCTCTTCCGTCTGGGTATTACTTCTGATAATACGGGGACGAATAAGCTCGTTGCTGCCGTTGCGTGTGACAACGGTGGAAATAACATCTGCTTGACATCCCCGCTACCCATTTCCGCCGGCAATCATTACGTTGAGGGGGCATTGACGACTGGTACCAGCGGAACGTTCAAGCTCTGGCTCGATAAGAATACGACGGCGGTTTCGCCGCCCGCACCCGATGCGAGTCTGACCATCAATAACAATGGTTGGGGTGGCGGGAAGAGCATCGGCTTGGGGCTTGGTGCGCACCAGCCGGGCTGGACGCTCAATCAGGATGTATATTTTGACGCTTTCGATTCACGGCGCCAAACGTTTATCGGTCCATAATTGAATCGGTTTTGACCTTAAGTTATCCATAGGGAGTTGCGAATGAAAAAGATTGCCCTGATGTGCGTGATTGGTTTGCTGGCCAGTCAATCCGTTTATGCGCAGCTGTGTTCCTCGCCGGGGCCAATCAGCCTCCAGAGTGGTGTGGCAACCGGCGACACCTGTGTGGGCGCCAACGTTGTCGGTGGTACAGAGTGTATTTTCACCGGTTACACCGGAAAGCAAGAGGTATTCTCGTTTACGCCTAGCGCCGGTTTTACCGCGACCGCCGTCACGTTGACAAATAGCAGCGCGAACGGCACATGGACCCCACAAATGTTTCTTCAAACGCAAGGAACGTGTGGTGACTCCAACGATTGCAGCGGCGGCTCGGTTACCGCAGCCAATAGCAACTTGGCCACCACGACAACTCTGACTTTCGGAGCCGGTGGATCGACCACGCCAGTCGCCGGCAGCACTTACTTCTTGATTGTCCAGGCTGCAAACCAGGCTCAATGCGGCCAGTTTGCTCTGTCTACGACTGGTACATTCCCGGTCAAGCTGCAGTCGTTCAACATCCAGTAATCGCAACTCAAAGCTTATGGCAAGAGCCCACGCAAGTGGGCTCTTTGCTTTTATGCGCATCCTATCAATCCTACTAGCAACGACTTTCTTCGCGGCAAGCTCTCAGGCAGCGAATCTCACGATTGACGAGCAGACCGTCAATTTTGGTGAGAAATATCAATTTTCCGTCGTAACACACGACGTGCGCGTCTGGAATCGCTCCGGCACCGCCATTACGTTTCGCGATTCGCAGGTTCCCCCCGGCGTCACCGTGCAGCCTGAAAAGGGCACACTCGCCGGCGGCGACTCGACCGTGCTCCACATCAAGGCGGACCTGCGCAATGCGTGGGGCGCAATTGCAGCGCCGCTGCCAGTGGAAACGACAGAAGGCGCGAACAGCGAGCATTACCAGATCGTTCTGGAAGGTTTCGTGGACTCCGTTCTCGACGAGGGCAAGCCCGCGCTCGATTTCGGTACGGTCGAGGCAGCGGCGCCAAAGGAAAAATCGATACAGCTGACCAGCGCCAGCAATCCGGACGTCCGCATCACTCGCGTGATCGAAGCGCCTGATTTCGTTTCCGTGCGCATCGGCGACGACGCCCAGACCTTGTTGCTGACGCCGAAAAAATTCGATGTTCTGGGTTACAGCAAGGGCATCGTCAAGGTCGCGCTCGATTCGCCGCAGCAGCCGCAAGCGTGGGTGACGGTGCTGATGGACATTCATGGCAATGTCGTCCCGGACCAGAACCCCGTCAAATTCGGGCTGCAACGGGCTAGCACGACCAAGCCCGTACGTTTGCAGATGACCAGTCGCAACGGCAAAGCCCTGCACATCGACAAGGTATCCGTGCCGGGTGCCGGCCAGCTTGCCGTCGAGTCGGCGCCGTGCCTGCCCGAGCGACGCGCTGATTGCCAGGCGTACATGATCGGCATCAAGCCGGGACACGCTTTCGGCCTACTACAGGACAAGGTTTCCTTCGAGCTTCCCGATACGCATCAGGTACTCAATGTGGACGTCGGCGGGATTTACCTTGATGACAGCACGAAAGTACATTCGCTGAATGACGAACTCGCCAGCGGCGGTGCGCAGAGTTCGGCACCGCATGCGGATTTGCAGACGTCACTGAAGCGCGCGGTGGCGGAAAAACCCGAGACTCCGACACCCGCAGGCCAGGGCCCGCTACTCAAATGGCAGGTCGCCAACGAGTCCGACATTTACGGCTACGCGATCTATCGCGGCGATTCGGCCGACGGCAAATTCACACGCGCGAATGAGCAGATCGTCAGGGCGGAAAATGGCGGCAACAATATCACCGCCACCTATCAGTGGCGCGACAATAGCGCGCAGAAGGGCCGCGAATACTGGTATTACATCACGATCTTCAATAACAGCGGCCGCAAGACCCAGCTCACCGGCCCGCAGAAAGTCGTGGCCAAGTAAGCACGCTGCTTTGCTCATACCAATCGCCGAGCACGATGCGCTCGGCGGCTCGGCCATCCAGTTCGAATCGATGCGCTGCCGGACGATGCGTATGGCCGTGAATGAGTCGGTGCACGCCATACTCGTGCATCGTTGATTCGACCGCCGCCTGGTTCACGTCCATGATTTCGGCGGCTTTCATCGCGGTCTGCTTGCGGCTTTCCTCGCGCGCCTGCGCAGCAAACGCGCGCCGTTCCGCGAGTGGCTTGGCGAGAAATTGCGCTTGCCAGGCGGGATTACGCACCAGATTGCGGAATTTCTGATATTCGATGTCGTCCGTGCACAGCGTATCGCCGTGCATCAGCAACGTCCGTTCGCCATCGAGTTCGACGATGGCAGGATCAGCGAGCAATTCGATCCCGGCGCGTGCCGCGTAATCCGTACCGAGCAGGAAATCGCGGTTGCCGTGCAGGAAATAAATCGGCACGCCGCGGTCACGCAATGCGCGCAGTGCGTTCGCGACGCGTGTGGCGAGCGGCGCGTTGTCGTCATCGCCGATCCAGCTTTCGAACAGATCGCCCAGGATGTAAAGCGCGTCAGCTTGCCGCGCTTCATCGGCGAGAAAACGCGCGAACAGGTCGACGATCTGTGGGCGCGCTTCGTCGAGATGCAGGTCGGAGATGAACAGCGTGCGCACGTCAGACGCCTGGCTGGCGGCGCGGTGTGTTCACACCAATGCGCCGCACCGAGAAAGCTGCTGAAGGCGCGCCTACTGCACCAAGCTCGCCTTCTCGATCACGATCGGTGTCTTCGGCACGTCGCTTTGGAACGGCGCCTGCGGTCCGGTTTCGACGGCCTTGATCTTGTCGACCGTATCCATGCCGCTGACGACTTTGCCGAACACGCAGTAGCCCCACGTCACGACGCCGTTCGCATCGGCTTTGTAGTCGAGCATGCGGTTGTCGACGACGTTGATGAAGAACTGCGCTGCAGCGGAATTCGGGTCCGCGGTGCGCGCCATCGCGATCGTGCCGCGCAGGTTCGACAAACCATTGTTCGCTTCGTTGCGGATCGGTGCGTGCTTGCGCTTTTCGACCATGTCGCGGGTCATGCCGCCGCCCTGGATCATGAAATTGCCGATCACGCGATGGAATACGGTTCCGTCGTAAAAACCTTCCTTGACGTATTGCAGGAAGTTCTCGACCGTCTTCGGCGCCTTGTCCGGATACAACTCGACGGTGATGTCGCCCATGCTCGTGTGCAGCAGTACCTTCGGATTGTTCGCCGGCGCGGCAACTTCGGTCGTGGCCGGTTTGGGTTGCGCCTCCACTTTCTTGGCCGGCTGTTCGGCGGCGGCCAGAGCCAGTGGGGCGAACAGGGCGAACGCGCACAGGAGTTGCTTGAGCATCGGGAATTCTCCTAGAAACCGAAGGCGAATAATACGCGGAAATGGCCGGGGTAAAAAAGGCCGTTCGCATTGAGCGTCGCGATCGCGGCGGGGCGCAGTCGAAACATCAAGTAGCCCTCCGATTTGGCGCTACCCGCCTCAGCCCGGCTTGCGCGTGTCGAACGGCTCGGGCGAACGGAACACTAACCTTTTCCGAGTTCGCTCACGCGCAGCCGGATATCGAGCTGCTTCAGGTAGTCGCGTTCCTGTTCCAGGTCCGCGCGCGTGAGCGGATGGGCATCGAGCCAGCTCTTCGGCAGACTCAGCTGCAAGCCTTTGCCTTCGGCGCTCAGCTTGAGTTTCGGCAGCGGATCGGTGCTGCGGCTGCGCTGCAGCAGCACAGCCAGGCGCAGCAGCGCGGTTGCGCGCGCAGCGGGCAGGTGCAGGCGTTCCGGCAGGACGTGCAGCTCCGCTGCATCCGGCTTGCGTCGGTGGCAACTCAGGATCGTTGCGAGCATCTGCTGCTCGTGGCGCGCGAAGCCGGCGAGGTCGGAATGTTCGACGATGTACGCGCCGTGCAGGTGATATTGACTGTGCGCAATGGCCAGGCCGATTTCGTGGATGCGCGCAGCCCAACCGAGCCAGTCACGCTCGGCGTGGCCGAGTTTCCAGCCGTCAGCGACCTGGTCGAACAGCGCCAGCGCGGTGGCCTCCACGCGCGCGGCGTGCGCGCGATCGACCGCATAGCGTTGCGCGAGTGCGGCGATGCTCGCGGCGCGCGGGTCGCGGTGCTCGGCGCGGCCGATCATGTCGTAAAGCAGACCTTCGCGCATCGCGGTGTCGCAAACACGCATTTGCCTCAGGTCCAGCGCCGCGAAGCTTGCCTCGAGGATGGCCACGCCGCCGGCGAACACCGGCATGCGCTCCTCGGGTAGCCCGGGCAGATCCAATTTGTCCACGTTTCCACACTCGATCACGGCGTTGCGCAGCTTTTCCAGCGCGCTGCGCGTGATGCCGGCGTCGCTCCACCCGGTCGCCTGCAGCACATTGCCGATCGCGCGGATCGTTCCCGACGAACCGATCGCATCGACCCAGCCATACGCCTTGTAATCGGCGGCAAATTGCTGCAGTTCGACCGAGATTTCCGTCTGTGCCTGTTGCCAGCGCTTGACCGAGAGCTTGCCGTCACCGAAGAAACGCAGCGTACTGGCGACGCAACCGACCTGCAGGCTTTCTTTTTCCAGCGCATCGAAGTGCTGGCCGATGATGAACTCGGTGCTGCCGCCGCCGATGTCGATGACGAGCCGGCGCTGCGGCGAATCGGGAATGCCGTGGGCCACGCCGAGATAGATCAGGCGCGCTTCTTCGCGGCCGGAAACGACTTCGATCGGATGACCGAGTGCCTCTTCCGCAGGGGCAAGGAAGTGCTCGGGTGCACTGAGCCGGCGCACCGTGTTGGTCGCCACCGCACGCACGCGATCGGTCGTCAACCCACGCAGACGCTGGCCGAAACGCGCCAGGCAAGCCAATGCCTTGGCGCGGCGTGCCTCGTCGAGGCTGCCGTCGGGTTTCAGGCCGGCGGCCAGACGCACGCTGTCGCGCAGCCGATCGATCACGCGCGGCTCGCCATGTTCGTAGCGCGCGACGACGAGGTGGAAGCTGTTGGAGCCCATGTCCACCGCGGCCATCAGATCGCCTTCACGGATCGGGGCGTCGTTGGCGTTGGACATCCGTTATTCCCCGCTTAGCGCATTGAAGACAATTGTGCCATGAATCTTTGCCTCGCCCGCCCGGCGGGAGCAGGGCAGTGCTAGCAGATCTTGTCCAACAACGATTGCTGCGCCGAATGCGGCATGTCGTCGCCCGGCGTCGCGCGCACGTAGGTGCCGTCGGCATGCAGCAACCACGCTTGCGTGTTGTCGGCCAGATAATTTTCCAGCGCTTCGGCGTAGACGCGCTGCGCCAATTCGGGGTCGATGATCGGAAAACACACCTCAATGCGGCGCAGCAGGTTGCGTTCCATCCAGTCGGCGCTCGCGCAATAGATTTCCGCGTTGCCGCCGTTGGCGAACCAGTACACGCGGCTGTGTTCGAGGAAGCGGCCGACGATCGAACGCACGCGGATGTTCTCCGACACGCCCGGCACGCCGGGACGCAGCGAGCAAGCGCCACGCACGATCAAGTCGATCTGCACGCCGGCGCATGACGCCTTGTATAAAAGTTCCACCACGCTCGCTTCGTTCACGGCGTTGATTTTCGCGACGATACGCGCGGGCCGGCCGGCTTGCGCGTGCGCGATCTCGCGCTCGATCGTCTGCAGCACCCAATGATGCAACGTGAATGGCGACTGCCACAGGCGCTTGAGTTCGATCACCGGACCCAGGCCGGAAATCTGCTGGAACAATTTGTGCGTATCGCTGCCGATGTCGGCGTCGGCCGTCATCAGGCCGAAGTCGGTGTAGATGCGCGAGGTGACCTGGTGATAATTGCCGGTCGACAGATGCACGTAGCGCCGCAGCGCGCCCTTTTCGCGGCGCACGATCAGCAGCATCTTCGCGTGCGTCTTGTAGCCGACCACGCCGTAGACGACCTGCACGCCGGCTTCCTGCAAGCGGTTGGCGAGCTGGATGTTCGCTTCTTCGTCGAAACGCGCGCGCAATTCGACGACGACCGTGACGTCCTTGCCGGCGCGCGCGGCGTCGATCAGCATCGTCACGAGCGGCGAATCCGGCCCGGTGCGATACAGCGTCTGCTTGATCGCGAGCACGTCCGGATCGGCGCTCGCCTGGCGCAACAACTCGATCACCGCGCCGAACGATTCGAACGGGTGGTGCAGCAGGATATCGCGCTCGGCGATCGCCTCGAACATGTTGCGCTCGGCCGCCACCGCAGAGCAGGTGCGCTGCGTGAATTTCGGGAATTTCAGATCGGGGCGGTCGACCTGGTCGTAGATCGCCGTCACGCGATGGATATTGACCGGCCCGGCGCAGCGATAGACTTCGGTTTCACCGAGTTCGAAGTTGCGCATGAGGAAATCGGCGATGCTCTTCGGGCAGGCGTCGTCGATTTCCAGGCGCACGGCTTTGGCGTAGCCGCGGCCCCGCAGCTCGTCGCGCAATGCGTGCGCGAGATTCTCCACTTCCTCTTCGTCGACGAACAACTCGCTGTTGCGCGTGACGCGGAACGTGTACGCGCCTTTGACGCGCATGCCCGGGAACAATTCGTCGACGAATTCGAGCAGGATGCCGGCAAGAAATACGAATTCGTACGGCTTGCCGCCGACTTCCTGCGGCAGGCGCACGATGCGTGGCAGCGATCGCGGCGCGCGCACCAGCGCCATGTCGCCTTCGCGGCCGAACGCGTCCGTGCCGCGCAGCGAGACGATGACGTTGAGACTCTTGTTGAGGATGCGCGGAAACGGATGCGCCGGGTCGAGCCCCAGCGGCGACAGCACCGGCAATACCTCGTTCTGGAAATAGCCCTGCAGCCAGCGCCGCTGCTTCACGGTCCAACGCTTGCGTTCGATGAAACGCACGCCTTCGCGGTCCAGTTCCGGAAGCAGGACATCCGACCACAAGGTGTATTGCTCGCGCACGAGCTCCAGCGCGCGGGCGCGGATGCGCGTGAGCAGTTCACTCGGCGGCACGCCGTCGGGCCCGGGAACTGCATCACCGAATGCGACGTGCTGGCGCAGGATTGCCACGAGCACCTCGAAAAATTCGTCGAGGTTCGAGTTGGCGATGCACATGAAGCGCATGCGCTCGAGCAGCGGCATGTTCGCATCCTGCGCCTGCGCGAGTACGCGGAAATTGAACTCGAGTTGCGCCAGCTCGCGATTGAGATACAGCTCGGGCGCTTTGAGGTTCGGGGTCGGCGAGAGCATGCGTGAATGATACCTGCTGTATTTGCCGAAAAATGTCTCTTGTCATCCGGAGCCGCCGCAGGGCCGGAGAAGCTCTACAACGGCGGGGCCGGTCATCCAGCTCTTGATTCGAAAGAGCAAGAGCTGGATTCCCGCCTGCGCGGGAATGACGATGCTAAGTGGTGCCGGTGCGAACGTTGGGCGAGTCGTTCAGGCCTTCCGGCGCGAGTACGCGTTCTTTGCCGAATATTCCGCTGAATGTGCTGCCGACGCCGACCTTGCTTTCGATTTCCAGGTGCGCATCGTGGATTTGCAGCACATGCTTGACGATCGATAAGCCGAGGCCGGTGCCGCCGGTGTCGCGCGAGCGGCTCGTTGACACACGATAGAAACGCTCGCTGATGCGCGGCAGATGTTCTGCCGGAATTCCGACGCCGGTGTCGGCGACCGCGAAACGCGCGCCGCCGTCGGGCGTGGCGCGCCAGGAAATCTCTATCGTGCCGTCGGCCGGCGTGTAGCGGACCGCGTTTGAAACGAGGTTGGAAAACGCGCTGTGCAGATAATCGACGCCGCCGAGCAGGTCCTGTTCGCATTCGCGCGCGAGCAGGATCCGGTGCCGGCCGTGCGAGAGCGCGTCGGCTTCGCGTTTGAGCGTGTTGAGCATTGCGCGCATCGGCACGCGTTCGGCGGCTGGCTGATGTTGTGCATCCAGTCGCGACAGCGTGAGCAGGTCTTCGACGATCTGGGTCATGCGCCGCGACTGGCTGCGCAGGTCGCCCATCACCGGCGCCAGCTGCGGCGAGGTTTCGCTGTCGAGCATTTCCAGATAGCCGTGCAGCACCGTCAGCGGCGTGCGCAGTTCGTGCGACACGTTGGCGACGAAATCGCGGCGCACCTGTTCGAGGCGCGCCAGTGGCGTGACATCGCGCACGACGAGCAGCATCTGCTCGTGCGCATACGGAATCAGGCGAAACGACAGACGCACGCTTGGATCGACGTCGGACGCGACTTCGCGCAGCGGTTCTTCTTCGGCGTCGTCCGCAATCCAGGCCTTTGCCGGCACCGGCAGGAAACCGTCGATGTGCGCGCGCCGATCGCGCGGCATCGCCATGCCGAGCAGACGCGCGGCGGCTTCATTGAACCAGAGCACGCTGCGTCCACGCGTGAGCACGACGACGCCGTCCGGCAATGCCGCCGCGGCTTCGCGGAAAGCGCGCAGCAGACCAATCAGTCGGCGCTTGCGCGAACGCTCGCGATGTTGGCGCTGGTACACATGCGCGGAAATGTCAGACCACACGCCACGATCCTCCGGCGGCGGCCGTCGCCGACGCGAACTCAACCATTGCTGAATCTGATACAGGGTAACCAGCGACCACAGACAATACCCGAGCAGCGCCGCGCACAAGGTATACATTTCCGCATGCCACGGCAGCCCGATCGCGAACGCGGCGACGAGCAGGACGACGAAACGCCCCAGTGATACTTGCCAGGCGTGGCTTTGCAGGAATTCCAGACGCATCGATCACCGCTTGGTGAAAATCACCTTTTCCCGCCGGTGGGAAAAGGCAAATCAGTCTACTGGAGTATTCGAAAACCGGTAGCCGGCGCCGCGCACCGTTTGCACGAAACCCGAACAGCCAAACGGTTCCAGCGTCTGGCGCAGGCGCCGGATGTGCACGTCCACGGTGCGCTCTTCGACGTACACGCTGCCGCCCCACACGTAATCGAGCAGCTGGCTGCGCGTGTAGACGCGCTCCGGATGCGTCATGAAAAAGTGCAGCAGACGATATTCGGTCGGGCCGATCGGCACGTTGTCGCCGTTCGCGTAGACACGATGCGCCGCGCTGTCGATGCGCAGCTCGCCGACGGCGATCTGGCCTTCGGTATCGCTGCCACGGCTGCGCCGGATCACCGCGTTGATGCGCGCGATCAGTTCGCGCGGCGAAAACGGCTTGACCACATAATCGTCGACGCCGGCATCGAGGCCGCCGACGCGGTCGGATTCCTCGCCGCGTGCGGTCAGCATGATGATCGGTACGCCGCGCGTAAGGTCTTCCTTGCGCAGGCGTCGCGCGAGCTCGAGGCCGCTCATGCCGGGCAACATCCAGTCGAGCAGGATGAGGTCGGGCACGCGCTCGGCGATCAGGTCCTGAGCGGCACGTGCGTCGGCCGCGTGCGCGGGCTCCATTTCGGCCTTGCGCAGGGCGAATGCAACCATGTCGCGAATGGCCGGTTCGTCTTCGACGATCAGAATATATTTTTGCACGGGGGGCGTGCGCCGCATGGCGCCATTATGACAGTGGCGCGTATTTGAGCGGGGTTTTGTTACGTCAGAATGACAATGCGGCGCAAGTATCGGTCCGGCAAGCAGAAACGGGTTTCGGATCGAGCGCCAGCTTGCCCTGATCGGACGGTTTGATCTTGCGCCGGCGCAGCTCGAGCACGATCGGTGTCATCTCGGCGATGCGCGCGTCGATGCGTGCGCGCTGGTAATAATCGAGCTCGCGGCGCTTGGACAAATCCTTGAGCTGGTTCAGCGCGTCCTCGGCGCGGCCGTTCAGATAGGCGGCGGCCGCGTGCGACTCGCCCGCGCGTACCGGATCGCCGGCCAGTTCGCAGGCGCGGCCGAATACCGTATACAAATCCGGGTCTTCCTCGGCATCGGTGATTTGCGGACGCAGCAGTTCCTGCGCGACCTTCGCGCTCGCCTTGTCGCCGCCATGCAGCAGCGCCTCCGCGTGGGCCAGCATGAGCGCGCGATTGCCCGGGTATTCGGCTTCGAGCTCGGCATAGCGCTTGATTGCCGCGTCGCGGGCGCCGGACATGAGCTCGGTGTGACCGAGCGCGAGTTGCAACACGAGCTGTCCGGGATGCGCGCTGGCGAGCTTGATCGCGGCCTCACGCGCTTTCGCGGTCTCGCCGGCGCGCTCGAGCGCGAGCACTTCACCGTATTTGTCTGCCATGCCGTCGGAGGCATTGCGCTGGTAATACGCAAGCGTCTGCGTCGGCCGTTCGGAAGCGAGCACGCGCGTGCGTTCGCGCATGAGCTCGTAATAATTCTCGGCACGCGCACGCTGCTGCTCGGATGATTCCGATGGCCGCGCCAGCGCCGCGGTCACCGCGCTGGAATTCATCGCCGCGCCCGGCGGCAAAGTCAATAGTGGTGTCGGCGTAGGCGTCGCGGTCACCACGGCGCTGCGCTGCAACTCCTCCTTCTTGGCCGCAACCGCACGCGCCTTGGCTTCGCTGATGCGCTGCAAGGTCACCGGGTGGTCCATCAGCATCGCCGGCACATCGTTCTCATCGAAGCCCGGGCGCAGCGCGTGCTGCATGCGTTCGAAGAATCCGGCCATGGCATCCGGGTCGAAATTGGCGCGCGCCAAAGTCTGGATGCCGATGCGGTCGGCTTCCGATTCATCGGCACGCGTGAAGTTGATCTGCATCTGCTGCATGAGGCCTTGCGCGGTGGCGATCGCGCCGACGTCGGCATTGCTCGTGCTGCCGGCGCCCTGATGCGAAGCGGCGACGATCGCGCCGACCATGGCCAGTACCATCAGCGGCGCATATTTCTGCTCGGCTTCGACCGCGCGCACCAGATGCTGTTGCGTGACGTGCGAGATTTCGTGCGCGAGCACGGCGGCCAGTTCGCTCTCGGTGGTCGTTGTCGTGATCAATCCGGCGTTGACGCCGACGAAGCCACCGGGCAGGGCGAATGCATTGATGCCGTTGTCGCGGACGACGAAAAACGTGAACGCCTGGTTCGGCATCGGGCTGTAGGCGACGAGCCGATAGCCGAGGGTGTTCAGATAATCGGTGAGCAGGGCGTCGTCGAGCACCATGCTCTGGTTGCGCATCTCGTGCAGCACGTAGAAACCATACTGGCGCTGTTCTTCGGGCGAGGCGATCGCGCCGGCCGAGCTGCCCATGTTCGGCAACTGCGTATCGAGCGCACGCGCGGGCGCGCCGGCGAGCAGGCAAACCACGGCGAGGCCGGCGACAAGCAATGTGTGGCGAAGAGGGGACATACGGCGGTGGACAACATAGCTCAGAAAGCGGGGCGCGGCCACTATAAACCGCTTCCCGCTCAGCCGCCGTTAACTCTGCGCAAAGACGGCGGGCGGCCGGGCAAAGTATACTTGCCTTCGGCTCCCTGTCCGCACCCCGTAATGACCAAAGTCGAGATGTATACCACCGCCAGCTGCGCCTACTGCATGGCGGCGAAAATGCTGCTCAAGCAGAAGGGCCTGGACTACGTGGAAATCCGCGTCGACACCGACTTCGCCAAGCGTGAGGAAATGCTGCACCGCGCGCATCGGCGCACGGTGCCGCAAATCTTCATCAATGACCAGCACATCGGCGGTTATGAGGAGCTTGCCGCAGCGGCCAGGGAAGGCAAACTGGAACAATTGTCGGGAAGCAAACCATGAGCGATCGCGTCGACGAGTTCGTGCAATTCCGCCAGCGCATGAACGAGCGCATTCTGGAGCAGGACAATCAGGTCGTGCGCCGCTTTTTCGCGCTCGACACGCAGACGTACAAGGATGGCGCACTGCCGACAAAAACCAAGGAGTTGTTGGGTCTGGTCGCATCGCTGGTATTGCGCTGCGACGATTGCATCAGCTATCACATCGCGGAGTGCCGCAAAGCCGGTGTCACGCGCGAGGAATTCTTTGAGACGTTCAGCGTCGGTCTCGTCGTCGGCGGCTCGATCGTGATCCCGCATCTTCGCCGCGGCGTGGATTTTCTCGATCAGATCGAATCCGGCACGAAAGCCGAATAGAACCGGACAAGCCCGTTGGCAAGAGGCAGCTGCGCTCTGCCATAATCCGCGGGTCTTTTTCTGGGGAAATGACAAATGCGCCGCACACTGCTTGCGCTTTTCTTCGGCGCGTTCGCGCTGATTGCGACCTCGACGTCACTGCATGCGCAGTGCATCAGTCTCACCACGCTCGGCTCGGCGTACACGCAAAACTTCGACACGCTGTCGAACGTTGCCGGATCGACCACCAACAGCCTGACGATTCCCGGCTGGTTCCTCACTGAAGGCGGCGGCGGCGCGCGCGACAACGAGCAATATGCTGTCGACACGGGCGGCAGCACCACCGGCGATATGTACAGCTACGGCGCAGCGGGCAGCACGGAACGTGCACTCGGCGAGTTGCGTAGCGGCACGTTGATTCCCCTCTTCGGCGCCTGCTTCACGAACAACACCGGCGCGACCATCGGCAACCTCGCCATTGCGTTCAACGGCGAGCAATGGCGTCTGGGTACGGCGGGTCGCACCGACCAGCTCAATTTTGAATACAGCACCAACGCCACGGATCTGGTGACCGGCACCTGGACTGGTGTGCCGGCACTCAATTTCACCACGCCCGACACCGTGACCACCGGCGCGAAAAACGGCAATGCCGCCGCCGATCGGACAGCGCTGTCGTCGACGATCTCCTCGCTGAGCATCGCCAACGGCGCAACGTTTTGGATTCGTTGGAATGATACCGATGCGACCGGTGCGGACGATGGGCTCGCCGTCGACGATTTTTCGCTGACGCCGTCCGGCACTGTAGTGCTGCCGAATCTCTCGATCAACGACGTCTCCCTCAACGAAGGCAACGCCGGCACCACGAGCTTCACGTTCACAGTGAGCCTTTCGGCTCCTGCCGGTCCCGGTGGCGTGACATTCGACATAGCGACGGCCGACGGCACCGCCGCAGCGCCAGGCGACTACACCCAAAAATCGCTCACCGCGCAGACCATTCCCGCCGGCTCGTCGACCTACTCGTTCACGGTGCTCGTCAACGGCGACACGACGCCGGAGACGAACGAGACATTCTTCGTCAACGTCACCAATGTCACCGGCGCAACGACGACCGACGGTCAGGGTCAAGGCACGATCGTCAACGATGACGCCGCGCCGAACCTCACGATCAACGACGTCACGCTGAGCGAAGGCAATGCTGGCACGACGACGTTCACGTTCACCGTGTCGTTGTCGGCGCCGGCGCCAGCTGGCGGCGTGACTTTCGATATCGCGACCGCGGACGGCACTGCCATCGCGCCGAGCGACTACACGTCGAAATCGCTCACGTCGCAGACGATTCCCGCCGGCAGCTCGACTTACACGTTCGACGTGCTCGTCAACGGCGATACCATTCCGGAAATCGACGAGACGTTCTTCGTCAACGTCACCAACACGACGAACGCAATCGTCACCGACGGCCAGGGCCTGGGCACAATCGTCAACGACGACATCACGAAAATCCACGACGTGCAGGGCAATGGCGCGTCGACGCCGATCCCGGGCGCCACGGTTACGGTCGAAGGCGTGGTGATCGCAAACTTCCAGGGCGCAAACCAGCTGCAAGGGTTTTTCCTGCAGGAAGAAGATGCCGACAACGATGCCGATCCGAATACGTCGGAAGGCATTTTCATCTTCTGCAACACGTGTCCGACGGCGGTCGCCGAAGGCCAGCGCGTGAAGGCGACCGGCACCGTTTCCGAGTTCAACAACATGACGCAGATCACCGCGTCGAGCGCCGGCTCGGTCGTCGTCACCGATGCGGCGAACCACCTTGCCGAGGTCACGCCCACGCCGATTTCGCTGCCGATCGTCGGTGACCTCGATGCATTTTATGAAGCGCGCGAGGGCATGCTCGTAACGTACGTCGATACACTCAGCGTCTCGGAATATTTCGAACTCGGACGCTACGGACAGATCGTGCTGACACAAGGCGGGCGTCCGTTCCAGTTTACCGAACACAACGCGCCGAGCGTCGCCGGCAACACGGCGTGGAACGACAGCGTCAATCGGCGCCAAGTGATTCTCGACGACGACAACAACGACCAAGAGCATTACCTGACACAACCCGACGGTTTGCAGTCGGTGTTTTACCCGCAGGCGAACGGCGGCTTTTCGGTCGGCACGCAGGGCGTAGACTTTTTTCGCGGTGGCGATCTCGTCAACGGCCTCACCGGGGTCTTGCACTGGTCCTTCCCCGGTTTCGGCGCGTCGACCTGGCGCATTCGCCCGGCCGCAGCGCATCCAGTCACGTTCACGGTGGCCAACCCGCGTCCGGTAACGCCGCCCGCCGTGGGCGGCGCGATCAAGGTCGCCGGCATGAACCTGCTCAACTACTTCACTACGATCGATACGACCGCGAGCAATTCGAGCGGTCCGTGCGGTCCGTCGGGTACGCTGGATTGCCGCGGCGCCGATAGCGTCGCGGAGCTGAACCGCCAGCGCGAGCGCGCCTCGATCGTGGTCTGCACGCTGAACGCGGACATCTACGCGTTCATGGAACTGGAGAACACCACACCGAGCGACACGATCACCGATCTGCTCGGCGCGGTGAACGCACGCTGCGGCGGTGCCAACCCGTATGCGTTCGTCAACACCGGCGGCACGCTTGGCACCGATGCGATCCGCGTCCAGCAGATTTATCGCACCGGCATCGTGTCGCCGGTCGGTTCGCCGCTGGTTGATCTCGATCCGATTCACAACCGCCCACCGACGGCGCAGACGTTCGATGTCGTTGATGCGGCGAATCCGGCGTTCGGACAGCGCTTTACCGTCGTCGCGAACCACTTCAAGTCGAAGGGCTGCAGCGGCAGCGAAACCGGCGGGGATGTGGACACTGGTGACGGGCAGTCGTGCTGGGCCGCGACGCGTACCGCGCAAGCCAGCCGTACGCTCACGTGGATCAACAGCACGGTATTGCCCGCCGCGGGCGATCCCGATGTGCTGCTGCTCGGCGATTTCAATTCCTACGGACAAGAAACGCCGGTCACCACGCTTGAAGCCGGCGGCTATACCGATCTGGAAGCCTCGTTCGATCCGAACACATATTCATACCTGTTCAGCAGTCAGCTCGGACATCTCGACTACGGGTTCGCGAGCGGCTCGCTGGTCGCGCAGGTCACCGGCGCGGCGCCTTGGCACATCAACGCTGACGAAGCGGATCTGTTCGACTACAACGACGAAGTGAAAGATGCCGGCGAAGCAACGTTCGAGGAAAAACCCGACGGCTCCGCGCTGGTGCCGCCGCGCGTTGTATTTCAGCCGGGCACGCCGTATCGCGCGTCGGACCACGACCCGGTGCTGGTCGGGCTGTTCCCGATCGGCGATCTTTCGATCGCTGTCACCGACACTCCCGATCCGGTCAATGCGGGTACGAATCTCGTCTACACCATCACCGCGACGAACAGCGGACCGGACGTCGCGGCGAACGCGAGCTGGTCCGACACCTTGCCGCCCGGCACGACCTTCGTTTCGCTGCCCGCCATAGCCGGCTGGTCGTGCACGACACCGGCTGTGGGCGCGGCCGGCACCATTACATGCAGCAACTCGAACTTTGCGGTGGGTAGCGCCGTATTCACGCTGACCGTCGCCGTCGATCCGGCGACCGTTGCCGGTACCGTATTGTCCGATACGGCAACCATTACCTCGACGACCAGCGATGGCAACACCGGCAACAACGACGCCACCGCAACGACCACCGTCGCCGCTTCCGCTGATCTGTCGGTGACAAAGACCGACGCACCCGATCCGGTCACCGCCGGCGCGAATCTGACATACACGATCACGGTTGCGAACGCGGGACCGAGCAATGCCGCGTCAGTCAATCTCTCCGACACGCTGCCCGCCGGCACGACGTTCGTTTCGCTGCCTGCCGTTGCGGGCTGGTCGTGCACCACGCCGGCAGTCGGCGCGGGCGGAACGATCACTTGCTCGAATTCGGATCTTGCTGTCGGCAGCGCGGTGTTCGCGCTGACCGTGCAAGTCGGCGCGGGGACTGCGAATGGCACGGTGTTGTCAAACACGGCGG
>Ga0157372_10003523_pt1 | contig 16860 bp, 17 predicted proteins | sample C55metaG_FD_115307 | JGI IMG/M metagenome (GOLD analysis project Ga0157372, IMG submission 115307) | Corn rhizosphere microbial communities from Kellogg Biological Station, Michigan, USA - C5-5 metaG | ecosystem: Host-associated > Plants > Roots > Rhizosphere > Soil | place: USA: Michigan... | reverse complement strand
GCCGAGACCATCAAGGTCGGCATCCTGCATTCGCTGTCCGGGACCATGGCCATCTCCGAGACGTCGCTCAAGGACATGGCCTTGATGACCATCGATGAGATCAACGCCAAAGGTGGGGTGAACGGCAAGATGCTGGAGCCGGTGGTGGTGGACCCGGCGTCCAACTGGCCGCTGTTCGCCGAAAAAAGCCGCCAGTTGCTGACCCAGGACAAGGTCGCGGTGGTGTTCGGTTGCTGGACGTCGGTGTCGCGCAAATCGGTATTGCCGGTATTCGAGGAGCTCAATGGCCTGCTGTTCTACCCGGTGCAATACGAGGGCGAAGAGATGTCGCCGAACGTGTTCTACACCGGCGCTGCGCCCAACCAGCAAGCGATTCCGGCGGTGGAATACCTGATGAGCGAGGATGGCGGCGGCGCCAAGCGTTTCTTCCTGCTGGGCACCGACTACGTCTACCCGCGCACCACCAACAAGATTCTGCGTGCGTTCCTGCACAGCAAGGGCGTGGCCGACAAGGACATCGAAGAGGTCTACACGCCGTTCGGCCACGCCGATTACCAGACCATCGTCGCCAACATCAAGAAGTTCTCGGCCGGGGCTAAGACGGCGGTAATTTCCACGGTCAACGGCGACTCCAACGTGCCTTTCTACAAAGAGCTGGCCAACCAGGGCCTGAAAGCGACCGATGTGCCGGTCGTGGCGTTCTCGGTGGGGGAAGAAGAGCTGCGGGGCATCGACACCAAGCCGTTGGTGGGTCATTTGGCCGCCTGGAACTACTTCGAGTCGGTGGATAACCCGGTCAACCAGAAGTTCGTCGCTGATTGGAAGGCGTATGCCAAGGCCAAAGGCCTGCCTGGCGCCGACAAGGCGGTAACTAACGATCCGATGGAAGCCACCTATGTGGGCATTCACATGTGGGCGCAGGCGGCGGAAAAAGCCAAATCCACCGATGTGGACAAGGTGCGCGAAGCGCTGGCCGGGCAGACCTTCAAGGCCCCTTCGGGCTACACCCTGACCATGGACAAGACCAATCACCACCTGCACAAGCCCGTGATGATCGGCGAGATCCAGGACGATGGGCAGTTCAGCGTGGTGTGGGAGACCGAGCAACCGCTGCGGGCACAACCCTGGAGCCCCTTCATCCCAGGCAACGACAAGCGCCCTGATTACGCCGTGAAAGGTAACTGAGGCCCAAGGCTGCTTTGCAGCCCGCCCGTAGGCGGCCCGGCGTTCGGGTACGCCTGCGCGTAAGCGCTGATTTACAGGAGAGCCTCATGCTCAGATTCCTGCTTACCCTGCTACTGCTGCTGCCCATGGCAGCCCAAGCCAGCGAGGGCGAGTTTTTCCTCGCCGCCAAGCCCGCCGAGCAGGCGCGCCTGCTCGATACCTGGGCCGCCCAACCCGAGCCGGGCCGGCTGGCGCTGTTGGAAAACCTGCAGGCCGGCCGCATTGCCAAGGACGACAACCGCAAGGTGCGCCTGAACAACCGCCTGCGCGGGCTGATCGACAATGCCCTGGCCAGCCACCGGTTACTCAGTGACGACAGCGCCACCCGGCTGGCTGCCGCCAGGCAGTTGCAAAAGAGTGCACAACCGGCCCAGGTCGCCTTGCTCGACCGGCGCTACGCCAGCGAGCCGGATGCGGCCGTGCGGGCAGCCTTGGGCCTGGCGTTGGCCAACCTGCAGCTCGGTGCCAGCGACCCGTCGGTGCGCCTGGCGGCCGTGCGCCTGTTGGGAGAAACCGGTGACCCAACGGCCCGCACCCGCCTGGAGGCGCTGTTGCAACCAGAGATGGAAACGGACCCCACGGTGCGTACCGCCGCCGAAACCAGCCTGGCCCAGGTCAAGCGCAAGCTGCTGGTCGGTGAAGTGCTCGGCCAGGCCTTCAGTGGCCTGTCGCTGGGGTCGATCCTGCTGTTGGCGGCGCTGGGGCTGGCGATCACGTTCGGCCTTTTGGGGGTGATCAACATGGCGCACGGCGAGATGCTGATGCTCGGCGCCTACAGCACCTACATGGTGCAGGTCGTGGTGCAGCGCTACGCCCCGGGCGCCCTGGAGTTTTACCCGCTGATCGCCCTGCCCGTGGCGTTCGCCGTCAGTGCCGGTGTCGGCATGGCGCTGGAGCGCACGGTGATCCGCCACCTGTACGGCCGGCCCCTGGAAACCCTGCTGGCCACTTGGGGCATCAGCCTGATCCTGATCCAGGCTGTGCGGTTGCTGTTCGGCGCACAGAACGTCGAGGTCAGCAACCCGGCCTGGTTGTCGGGTGGCATCCAGGTCCTGCCCAACCTGATCCTGCCCTACAACCGCCTGGTGATCATCGCCTTCGCCCTGGCCGTGGTGCTGCTGACCTGGCTGCTGCTCAATCGCACGCGTCTGGGCCTGAACGTGCGCGCCGTCACCCAGAACCGCAACATGGCGGCCTGCTGCGGCGTGTCCACCGGGCGTGTGGACATGCTCGCCTTCGGCCTGGGCTCGGGCATCGCAGGCCTGGGCGGCGTGGCCTTGAGCCAGGTCGGCAACGTGGGGCCGGACCTGGGGCAAAGCTACATCATCGATTCATTCCTGGTGGTGGTGCTTGGGGGGGTCGGCCAACTGGCCGGAAGCCTCTGGGCGGCGTTCGGGCTGGGCATCGCCAACAAACTGCTGGAGCCGCAGATCGGTGCGGTGCTCGGCAAGATCCTCATCCTTGCACTGGTCATTCTGTTCATCCAGAAGCGCCCGCAAGGCCTGTTTGCCCTCAAGGGACGGGTGATCGACTGATGAACCAGCCACTGCTTGTCACCGCCGCGCACAAAGCCGGCCCTCGCCTGTCGCTGGCGCTGGGTATCGCCGCCCTGACCCTGCTGCTCGCCTTGCCGCTGTTGTCACTGCTGCCCGCCGATCATGCCCTGCATGTGTCGGCCTATGTGCTCACACTGGTGGGCAAGATCCTCTGTTACGCCATCGTGGCCCTGGCCCTTGACCTGGTCTGGGGCTATGCGGGGCTGTTGTCGCTTGGCCATGGCCTGTTCTTTGCCCTGGGCGGCTATGCCATGGGGATGTACTTGATGCGCCAGGCCGCCGGGGACGGGCTGCCGGGTTTCATGACGTTCCTGTCCTGGAGCGAGCTGCCCTGGTACTGGGCAGGGACCCAGCACTTTGCCTGGGCCTTGTGCCTGGCGGTGCTGGCGCCTGGCATGCTGGCCCTGGTGTTCGGCTGGTTTGCCTTCCGCTCGCGGATCAAGGGTGTGTACTTCTCGATCATGACCCAGGCCCTGACCTTTGCCGGGATGTTGCTGTTCTTTCGCAATGAGACCGGTTTTGGCGGCAACAACGGTTTCACCAGCTTTCGCACCCTGCTGGGCTTCGACATCGCCGCACCCGGGACCCGCGCGGTGCTGTTCCTGCTCACCGTCGCACTGCTGGTCGCAAGCCTGTACCTGTGCTGGCGGCTGACGCGCAGCAAGTTCGGGCGCTTGTTGACAGCCGTTCGCGATGCCGAGAACCGGTTGATGTTCTGTGGCTACGACCCGCGTGGTTTCAAGCTGCTGGTATGGGTGCTCAGTGCCATGCTGTGTGGCCTGGCAGGCGCGTTGTACGTGCCACAGGTCGGCATCATCAACCCTAGCGAGATGTCGCCCACCAACTCCATCGAGGCCGCTGTCTGGGTGGCGCTGGGCGGGCGCGGCACCCTGATCGGTCCCCTGCTGGGCGCAGGGCTGATCAACGGCATGAAGAGCTGGTTCACCGTGGCTTTCCCGGAATTCTGGCTGTTTTTCCTCGGCGCGCTGTTCATCCTCGTGACCCTGTACTTGCCCAAGGGCCTGGTCGGCCTGTGGAACAAAAGGAGCCAGCCATGAGAGGCCTGCCCCCGGTACACCCGGAGTTCATGCTCGAACCTGCCTTCGACCCGCAGGGTACCGGCCGTGACGCCATAGGCCTGGGCCATGCCCGGGTACCTGGCCTGGACGCGCGGCACGGCACCGTGCTGAGCCTTGAAGAGGTAAGCGTCAGTTTCGATGGGTTCAAGGCGCTCAATGCGCTGACGCTGTATATCGGCGTGGGCGAGCTGCGCTGCATCATCGGCCCGAACGGCGCCGGCAAGACCACGATGATGGACGTGATCACCGGCAAGACACGGCCCAGCGCAGGCAGTGCCTACTTTGGCGACACGCTCGACCTGACGCGCATGAGCGAATACCAGATTGCCCAGGCGGGTATCGGCCGCAAGTTCCAGAAACCCACGGTGTTCGAGGCGTTGAGCCTGTACGAAAACCTCGAGCTGGCGCTCAAGACCGACAAGTCGGTGTGGGCGAGCCTGAGGTCGCGCTTGAGCGGCGAGCAACGCGACAGGATCGACGAAGTCCTGACCACCGTGCGCCTGAACGGGCTCGCCTCGCGCCAGGCCGGGCTGCTGTCCCACGGCCAGAAGCAATTTCTGGAAATTGCCATGCTGCTGGTCCAGGAACCCCAATTGCTGTTGCTCGATGAACCCGTGGCCGGCATGACCGACGCCGAAACCGCCTTCACTGCCGAGCTGTTCAAGGGGCTTGCAGGCAAGCACTCGCTGATGGTGGTCGAGCATGACATGGGGTTCGTGGGCAGCATCGCCGACCATGTGACGGTGCTGCACCAGGGTTCGGTGCTGGCTGAGGGGTCGCTTGAGCAGGTGCAGGCCGATGATCGTGTGGTCGAGGTGTACCTCGGTCGTTGAGCAAGCGCACGTTTAATCATGCGTACACCGGTGAGCTACCGGGGTCGCACAACCGGTTACTTCAGGAGCCTCGCATGCTCAAGATCGATACGCTGCACCAGTACTACGGCGGCAGCCACATCCTGCGCGGCCTGTCCTTCGAAGCCAGGCTGGGCGAGGTCACCTGCCTGCTGGGTCGCAACGGCGTGGGCAAGACCACGTTGCTGCGTTGCCTGATGGGCCTGGTGCCTGTGCGCGAAGGCAGCGTGGAATGGGAAGGCAAGCCCATTACCGCACTCAAGCCGCACCAACGGGTGCAGGCCGGCATCGCGTACGTACCGCAGGGCCGCGAAATTTTCCCGCGCCTGAGCGTCGAGGAAAACCTGCTGATGGGCCTGTCACGCTTTCCGGGGCGCGAGGCCCGTGAAGTGCCTGCCTTCATCTACGAGTTGTTCCCTGTGCTCGAACACATGAAGCAACGCCGTGGCGGGGATTTGTCCGGGGGGCAGCAACAGCAGCTGGCTATTGGCCGGGCACTGGCCAGTCGCCCGCGCCTGCTGATTCTCGATGAGCCCACCGAAGGCATCCAGCCTTCGGTGATCAAGGAAATAGGCGCGGTGATCCAGCGGCTGGCGCAGCGCGGCGACATGGCCATCCTGCTGGTCGAGCAGTTCTACGATTTTGCCGAAGCGTTGGCGGATCACTACCTGGTCATGGCCCGCGGCCAGATCGTACAGCGTGGCCGGGGCGAAAACATGCAGGCCGAAGGTGTACGCGGGCTGGTAACCATTTAACCTGCACGCTTCGACCTAGCGAGACGCTGCCATGAGTCACGAAATCCGCGACGCCCTGCCTGCCGACCTACCGGCCATCCTCGACATCTACAACGATGCCGTGCGCAACACCACGGCTATCTGGAACGAGACGCCGGTGGACCTGGCCAACCGCCAGGCCTGGTTCGACGCCCGTGCGCAACAGGGTTACCCGATACTGGTGGCCGTGGACGGCGCCGACGTGCTGGGCTACGCCTCGTTCGGGGACTGGCGCCCGTTCGAGGGGTTCCGCCACACGGTCGAGCATTCGGTGTACGTGCGCAGCGATCAGCGCGGCAAAGGGCTTGGGCCGGCGCTGATGCGTGCATTGATCGAGCGCGCACAAGGTGGCGGCAAGCACGTCATGGTCGCGGCCATCGAAAGCGGCAACGCAGCGTCTGTGCACCTGCACGAGCGCCTGGGGTTCGTGGTCACCGGGCAGATGCCGCAGGTGGGGGTGAAGTTCGGGCGCTGGCTGGACCTGACCTTCATGCAGCGGGTGCTGAACCCAGGGGCCGAGCCAGACCTGCCATGACACTGGGCAAGGCCGCCCTCACGCAGCCTTGCCCGGTGACACAAGGCTGCTCAGGCCAGCGCTCCAGCCCTGCCCGCGCCTGATTCCCCTCACATCTGCGTGAACCTGCCCAGGCGCTGGCGCAGCATGCTGTTCTCGTTGCGCAGCTGCTGCACCTCCTGGAGCAATTCCAGGGCCAGCGCCACGCCTTCCCATTCCAGCTCCAACTCCTGGTGCAGCTTGGCCGCGCGCCTTGCCAGCAGCGGTGCCTGATCGTCGAACAGCCAGTCTTCAGGCCTGCGCCCGGTTGGCTCCACAATGCCGGGCTCGACGATCTCGATCACACAGTCCGCCGTAAGGTCGGCTTCCTGACACAAGGTATGCATGTCCAGTTGAACGATCAGGGTGCTGCTCATGATCACTTACTCCATTGTGCCCTCGGGTCGAACGCGGCCTTCTCGGAAAGCTTGGCCCACAGTTCCCGGGTAGATTCGTCAGAGGTGGTCGGCATGACGACCTTGAGCTGTGCATAGAGGTTGCCGCGCTGGCCCTGCTTGTCGGCCAGGCCCTTGCCTGGCACCCGCAGGCGCTGCCCGCTCTGGCTGTCGGGGCGGATGGTCAGGTTGATCCTGCCTTCGAGCGTGGGCACCGCCACCTTGGTGCCCAAGGCCGCTTCCCAAGGCGCCAGCGGCACGGTGATGATCAGGTCATGCCCCTCGACGTCGAACAGCGGGTGCGGGGCCATGCGGATGGTCAGGAACAAATCGCCATTGGCACCGCCACCGACACCCGGGGCACCCTGGCCCTTGAGGCGAATGCGCTCGCCATCGGTCACGCCGGCCGGGATCTTGACGTTCAGGGTCTTGGTGGTGAACCCCGTACGCTGGCCCATGGCATTGGTTTGCGGAACCTGGAAGCTGATCTGCTTGGACTCCTTGCTCAGGGTTTCTTCCAGAAATACCGCCAGTTCAAGCTCCACGTCCTGCCCTCGCCTGCCGGCACTGCGCTGTTGTTGACGGGCGCCCCCGAACGGGTTGCCTCCACGACCGCCGAACATCGAGCTGAAAAAGTCCGAAAAATCGCCACTCTCGAAACCGCCTCCGGCCCCGCCTCGGCTTTCCCAGCCTGGCGGCGCCTGGAATGGCCGACCATGCTGGCCGCCGTACTTGCGAATTTCATCGAATTCGGCGCGTTTCTGCGCGTCGCCCAGCACTTCGTAGGCCTCGTTGGCTTCCTTGAATTTGTCTTCGGCGTCGCGCTCTTTGCTGACATCAGGGTGATACTTGCGGGCCAGCTTGCGGTACGCGGCCTTGATCGCCTTGTCGTCCGCTGTGGGCTCTACGCCAAGTATCTTGTAGTAGTCTTTGAAGTCCATCTAGGGATCACCAGTGAGAATGTGCGTGTTGCTGGAGAAGATAGGGATCAAGCATAGCCTTTCAAGGCCCGCTTGGGGTTGCTCCATGGCAGACGACCGGTCTTGATTCTGTCGCCAGCTGGCATACACTGCGCGGCCGTTTTGCCTCCGGAAGCCTTTTCCCCATGTCCGACGTATCCCCGGCCCGCGCCCTTGGCATCGACTTTGGCACCTCCAACTCGACGGTTGGCTGGCACCGACCGGGCACGGAATCGCTGATTGCCCTGGAAGACGGCAAGATCACGTTGCCCTCGGTGGTGTTCTTCAACATCGAGGAGCGCCGCCCTGTCTACGGTCGGCTGGCCCTGCACGAATACCTCGAAGGCTACGAGGGGCGCCTGATGCGCTCGCTCAAGAGCCTGCTCGGGTCCAAGTTGATCAAGCACGACACCAGCGTGCTGGGCAGCGCACTGCCGTTCAAGGACCTGCTGGGCATGTTCATCGGTGAGCTGAAAAACCGCGCGCAGGCCGAGGCCGGCCGTGAGTTCGATCAGGTGGTACTCGGCCGCCCGGTATTCTTCGTCGACGAGGACCCGGCAGCCGACCAGGAAGCCGAGGACACGCTGGCCGAGGTAGCACGCAAGATCGGCTTCAAGGACGTGTCGTTCCAGTACGAGCCCATCGCTGCGGCGTTCGACTACGAGTCGGGCATCAGCCGGGAGGAACTGGTGCTGATCGTCGATATCGGCGGCGGTACTTCCGACTTCACCCTCATCAGGCTGTCGCCTGAGCGGCACGCGGTAGCCGAGCGCCAGAGCGACATCCTTGCGACCGGTGGCGTACACATCGGCGGCACGGACTTCGACAAGCAGCTGAGCCTGCAAGGGGTGATGCCGCTGTTCGGTTATGGCAGCCGCATGAAAAGCGGTGCCTTGATGCCAACCAGCTATCACCTGAACCTGGCCACTTGGCACACGATCAACGCCTTGTACTCACAGAAGTCGCAGTTGGCCTTGGGCAACATGCGCTACGACATCGAGGACACCCTCGGCGTGGATCGGCTGTTCAAGCTCATCGAGGAGCGCGCCGGGCATTGGCTGGCCATGGAAGTGGAAGCCAGCAAGATCGAGCTGACCGAACAGCCCAGTCGTCATGTCGACCTCGGCCGCATCGAACCCGGCCTTGGCGTGGACCTGTCTCGCAGCTTGTTCGAGATGGCCATCGAAAGCCTGCTGGAACGGGTGCGGGCCAGTGTCACGGACTTGCTGGCCAAGGCCGGGGTCAGCCAGGGCCAGGTCGACACGGTATTTTTCACGGGCGGCTCCAGCGGCATTCCAGCCCTGCGCAACAGCGTGGCGGCGATGTTGCCCAATGCACGTCATGTGGAAGGCAACATCTTTGGCAGCATCGGCAGTGGGCTGGCCATCGAGGCACGCAAGCGCTACGGCGCGTGACGAAATGACCGGGGTAAGGGGCGCTTGGGTCGCCCCTCGTTGGCGGTGGCGCTGGTCAACACCGCCTGACCAAGCCTGACGCCGGCCCTGCTATGCCCTGAGCAGGGCCGTCATGGCCGCATTCATACCAGCTCCATCCTGCGCAGCTCGCTCTTGAGATAGGCGTAATAGACCGGCCCTGCTACCACCCCCGGCAGGCCGAACGCCGCTTCGAACACCAGCATCGCCAACAGCAGTTCCCAAGCCTTGGCCCTGATCTGCCCCCCGACGATCTTGGCGTTGAGGAAGTACTCCACCTTGTGGATGACGATCAGGTAGACCAACGCCGCCGCAGCCACCCACACCGACAACGACAACCCCACGATGGTGATCAGGGTGTTGGACATGAGGTTGCCAATGACCGGTAGCAGACCCAACAGGAACGTCAGCACGATCAAGGTCTTGGTCAGCGGCAGATGCACCCCGAACAACGGCAGCACCACGGCCAGGAAGATGCCGGTGAATGCGGTATTGAGCAGGGAAATCTTGATCTGGGCGAAAACGATGTTGCGAAACGCCTGGACCAGCAGGCTCAGACGCTCGAACAGGGCGGCAGCCAGTGGCTTGCGCCGAGAGATGTCGGGTATGCGCTGCAGGGCGACGATGGCCCCCAGGATCATGCCGATCAGCAGGGTCACGAACATGTGCGCCATGCCCTTGCCCACCAGTTGCAAATCACTGAGGTGGCTCTTGATCCAGTCGCCGATCGCCACTTTGAACTCTGCCGCGCTGGCCGGCAGGTAGCCCTCGATGAACGGCGGCAACTGGCCGCGTGCCCGCTCCACCAGCGCCATGAACTTGTCCAGCGAAGCGCCTGGATTTTCCGCTTCATGCAACAGGAAGCTGAATGCCCCGGCGATCAACAGCGCAAGGCTGATCACCACCAGCGTCCCCAGCAGCGCCACTGCCAGCCAGCGCGCACGCTGCCCGGCAATCAACGGCTGCAGGCGCGGCGTGAGCATGTTGACCAGTTCGAACACCAGCAGGCCTGCCAGCAGGCTGGGCAGCAGCTTCAACGGCAATGCCATCAGCAAGCCTGCGAATACGATGATCAAACTTGCCAGGGTGACTTGGCGGGGGGTGAAGGTCATACAGCCTCAGCGGCAGCCAGCGAAGAAGATCCGCAGTCTGCCAGCGTTAGGCCTGCAGGCATAGGCACCGATCATTTCTTCTTCAGGCAGTCACTCATGAACGCCTTGCGCTCATCACCCTTGAGCACCTTGGCAGTGGCGTCGGCATTGCACGTCTTCATTTTTTCCTGCTGGGTGGGCGGCACCTGTTTCTTCAGGCACGTACTCATGAAGGCCTTGCGGGCGTCGCCCTTGAGCGATTGCGCCGTGGCATCTGCATTGCACGTTTTCATCTTTTCCTGCTGGGTGGTAGTTGCCGCAAAGCCCTGGGCGCTGAACACCAGCGCAACCATCAGCAACGGAATGTGCAGCCGTTTCATGTCGTGTTCTCCTGAGCCCGCGCCCAACGCACGGTGACACCAGCAGTGTAGACAAGCCTGGCGCGAGGCCCGGTTTGCCATCAAGGCACGACAACCATTTGCACGCAGGCAATTGGCTAGCTCGATCGAACTCCTGGCGCTGCGTGAGGTTCAAAACCTGCACATACCCTTTTGTGCAAGGAGCGGGACGATGTTCAAGCAGACTCTGGCAATCCTTCTGGCCAGCGCCACCCTGGCGGCATGCGGCAGCCGCCCGGAAAACCCGGTGGACTATGTGACCTACCGCAACGAGCCCCTGGTCAAGCAGGTCGAAAATGGCATGACCATGCAGCGCGTGATCGCCATCGGCGGCAGCCCGTCCAATGTCATCGACCTGCCCAATGGCGGTACCTGCAACGATTACATCCTCAACCGCGACGGCAAGCAGCAGCCGTACTACGTGCGCTTCGATGCCACCGGCCATGTGGATGCCAAGGGTTTCAAGACCTGCAAACAACGTGAAGAAGACCGCGAGGCCGTCAAAGGCGCGTAAGGCTTCCGCTACCTGACTACGACTACCTGATGCTTTTCGGAGATGAAACATGAACACGACTGAAATGACCGATATCCAGACCCTGCGCCAGCGTGCACGCGAGCATGTGGAAAATGGTGCAGTGACCGAAGGCTACAATGCCGATCGCGAGCGCATCATCAAGCTGCTCAACGATTCGCTGGCCACCGAGCTGGTCTGCACCCTGCGCTACAAGCGTCACTACTTCATGGCTTCTGGCGTCAAGGCCAGTGTGGCTGCCGAAGAATTCCTGGAGCATGCCAACCAGGAATCCGAACATGCCGACAAGCTGGCCGAGCGTATCGTGCAACTGGGCGGTGAGCCTGACTTCAACCCGGACAACCTGAGCAAGAACTCTCACGCCCAGTACGTGGCAGGTGCGACCCTCAAGGAAATGGTCCTGGAAGACTTGGTGGCCGAGCGTATCGCCATCGACAGCTACCGCGAGATCATCCAGTACATCGGCGACAAGGACCCGACCACTCGCCGTATCTTCGAAGACATTCTGGCGCAAGAAGAAGAGCACGCCGATGACATGTCCGACCTGCTCGACGGTCTGTAAGGCCAATCGCAACACGCAAGGCCGCTGATGCGGTAATGCTCGTCACGCAGGGCTGCTTCGCAGCCCATTGCGGTCGGTCCGGCGCCCTGATCGGACCGTTCCCAGCCTCGGTGATTGTGAAGCGCCGACTGTCTTGTCCCAGACCTTTGAGTTACTGAACCCTGTGATCGGTCCCGCCGAGGTGCTGGGCTGGCTGCCAGGCCACGCAGCGCCAAGGGTTTCCAGCTCGGCAGCTCAGAGGGTCGGGGCTGCTGCGCAGCCCCAGCATTCCAGCTCGGCAACTAACAGGGCCACAGGGCGCGGCAGGACATCTGAACCGCCGCGCCCATCGTCTTCCATCACTTGCGGCCTTTGACGGCCGCCGGCGCCTTGCCTTCCTTCATCTGCTGCAACAACGGTGTGCACTGGTTGGGATCATCACCACTGCTGGGCGCGACCAGCGCCAGGAGACCGGCCGCAGGCCCCGCGACCACCCCAAGGGCAACCATGCCGGCACCGCGCAGCGCCAGCGGTACGGCCTGCACCCCGGCGCTCGGTTTGGCGAAAGCTCCCCGCACATACAGCGGCGAGCGCAGGGAGAACAGCCTCAGCCCCTTGGATTCCGGTGTGATCTTCAGGTCCAGGCGCTCATTGGCGAAGTTGGCGGTGCCGTTGATGTAGATGATCGCGTTCTCGGTATCGAAAATGAACAGACGCGTGCTGGCAAGGCCATCCTTGATACCGACATCGGCAGCGGCGCAGTTGATCTTCACGTCTTCATCACCGAACAGTTTGTCGACGATGTAGTTGCCCACGTTCAACCCTGCGATTTCCATGAGGCTGCGGCTGATGGCGCCATCGTTGACCAGCATGCGCAGGTCGCCATTGGCGCTACCGAGCAGTGCTGCCACGGAGTTGCCGCTACCGGTAATGTCGGCATCCCCATTGAGCTCGCCAAAGCTGCTTTGCATCGGCGCGAAAGAAGGGAACAGCTGCTTGAGCTTGAATCCCCTGGCGGTCAGCCGTGCACGCCCCTGCAACGGAACGTTGCGGCCGTCCAGGCGGATGCGCGATGCCAGATTGCCGCCCGCTACGCCAAACCTCAAAGGCTCCAGGCGCAGCAGGCCGTCTTCCAGGATCACGTGGGCCGACAGGTCGTTGAAGGGAAGCTGCTCGCTGTGCACGATGCGCTTGCCGGTGAAGGTGACATCGGCATCCATGGCGCGCCAGCGGTCGGTACGAAATTCCTCGACCGGCAGGACCTTGTCGGACGGCTGCTTGCTGGCACCGCCACGGGCTTTCTGCTCGGCATTGGAGTCAGCGCCGATCAGTGGCGCCAGGTCCTTGAACAGGAGCTGGTTGGAAACGAGCTTGCCCGTGAGCTTGGGCCGAGGCTTGCTGGCGACGTACGCCAGGTCACCATGAATGTCGCTGTCACCGATCTTGCCATTGAACCCTTGGTACTTGAAGGTGGCGCCCTGCTCAGCGTGCAGGTTGGCGCTGAGGTGGCCATCGGTGGAATATGCCGGGGTGTCAGGCAATGTCACGCCGGTCAACGGGAACAGATTGCCAAGGCTCGCGCCCGACAGGCGCAGTCGCAGGTCGAGTGCACCCAGGTTGAGCGGATCGGTCAGGGTACCGGCCAGTACCACATGGGTGTCGGCGATGCGCACATCCGCTTGCAGTGGGAAGGGTTGATCGGATGCTTTGAGTGCCAGCAGGCCACCGATCTTGCCAGTGCCGGACACGGGCTGATCCTTGTAGCGCCCCTGCGCCTTGAGGCCGAATGCATAGTCCTGTGCAGGCGCCGACTTCTCGGCCGTGGCCTTGCCCACGATGTCGCTGAACGGAATGGGCTTACCCAGCGGATCGATCTGGACCTTCATGCGAGCCTTGAGCGTCTGGTCGTCGAAGCTGACGTTACCTTGGTCGAAACCAATCGCACCGATGTCCATTTCCCATTTGGACGGTGCTTCGTTTTCGTCTTTCGGGCCGAAGTCGAAGTTCCAGTTGGCCCTGCCGTCCGCCAGGCGTGTCAGGCTGGCAGTCGGCTTGGTCAAGTTGATGCGCGGGATGCTGACTTGGTGAAACAACAGGGGCAGCGGCGACAGGCGAAACTCCACGCGCTCCAGTGCAACCATCTGCGGCTCTTTGAGCCAGTCCGGGTTGCCCAGGGTGAGGTCTTCAGCCGTGAAATGCGGCCAAGGTATCCATGCCCGCCAGCCCCCTTCTTCAGGCTCGGTGCGCCAGTGCACTGCAAGGTTGCCGTTGATGGCGAAGGGCCGATGCAAGGCCTCGGACACCTTCTCGTTGAGCAGCGGCTTGACGCGGTTCCAGTCGAAGGTGGCAATCACCACGACCAGGATTGCCAGCACGGTCAGCAGTGTGGTCAGGGTCCAGAGGATGATTCTGGCGGGGCGCGTCATTGCGTGAGTCTCCATGCGGCAAGGCGAAAACAAGCGTAGCGGTGAGGGGTCATGTATCTGGGACTGATGAAAGGCGTGAGGGTTTTATCTCAGGGGGAGGATAGCCAAGAATTTCCCGCGTCTGGGTGCGTTTGGCTCGTCATGCTCACTCGGTGCATCCCTTACGCACCCCTACCATCAAGCCCGCCGGCGGCCCTGCAAGGCTCTGAATAGAGCCTTTGACGCCTGATATCAATGGGGTCGATTTTTACCATTACCCGGATGAACTTCTCTGTGCAGGTGCGAGGCGTAGCATTGGCTACACACCCACTTTCCAGCCCCGCAGAGGAGCACCGAATCATGAAACGCCACCTGTTGACCCTCACCTTTTCCTTGCTTGCAGCCAATGCGTTCGCCCTGCCAGGTGCCGAGCAGCACCTGACGGCCGAATCGCGTTCGAGCGCTGTTCAAACCATCCAACCACTTGAAACACTCGCCGAAGGCGGCTCCGACCGGTTGATCGAGCGCAGCGCCCGTGTTGCCGAAGGGGGTTCCGACCGCCTGATCGAGCGCAGCGCCCGTGTTGCCGAAGGGGGTTCCGATCGCCTGATCGAGCGCAGCGCCCGTGTCGCCGAGGGCGGTGCAGATCGCTTGTCGCAAACGGCACGGGTGAGCTGACCTTATGGAAGACGCACCGCGCTGTCGTCTACCTGACCTCCCCCTTCGAGCCCGGTCCATTGACCGGGCTTCGTTTTTTTAACTAGAGTGCCCAGCCACCCTTTATAGAAACCTGCATCATGTTGCCGCGTGCCGAACAGAAGCTACAGACCCGCCAGGCCCTGCTCGATGCCGCCTGCCTGCTCATGGAGAGTGGTCGTGGCTTTGGCAGCATCAGCTTGCGCGAAGTGGCCAAGGCGGCCGGCATCGTGCCCACCGGTTTCTACCGGCATTTCCCGGACATGGATGCACTGGGCCTGGCACTGGTCAATGAGGTGGACGATACCTTCCGCCAGACCATCCGGCTGGTGCGGCACAACGAGTTCGAGCTGGGCGGTATCACGGATGCGTCAGTTCGTATATTTCTCGATGTAGTCGCTGCCCACCGCGCCCAGTTTCTATTCCTGGCACGGGAGCAGTACGGAGGGTCGCAGCCCGTGCGCCAGGCCATCGCCCAATTGCGGGAAAACATTACCGCTGACCTGGCCACCGACCTGGCCCGGATGCAGCGTTGGCAGCACCTGGACAATGCGGCGCTTACCGTCATGGCGGACCTGGTGGTCAAGACCGTGTTCGCCACCTTGCCCGAATTGATCGACAGGCCGGAAAGGGGTGAGCCGCAGGCGTTGACCCCTCAGGAGAAGATCACCCAGCAGTTGCGCTTCATTTTCGTCGGTGCGCGGCACTGGCAAGGGCTCGGCAACCCCGGCTGACGGGCTCGGCAGACCCGACTTCTGCTACCATGGCGCCCTGCCCGACAGCGACGAGCGCCAAGATGTCCAACCCCCGCCCTACCCTGCCCGAACTGACCCGCTTCAATCAGCACTTTGCCGCGTGCATCGTGCCCCTATGGCAGGGGCCAGGTTGGAACACCGAGATGGCGTTGCCTTACGAGGCCCTGGACGCCGAGCATCAGCCGCTGCCGGTGCAGCGCTATCGGGCCATGGCTTGCGCACGCCAGTTGTACCTGTTCAGCAGCCGCATCGGTCAACCGGGCGCGGCCGAACGCGCCGCGGCATTGTTCCGCTCCTTGCAAAAGCACTTTCATGACCCCGAGCACGGTGGCTGGTTCTACAGCATCGACGCCCAGGGCAAACCGCTGGACCGGCGCAAGGACCTCTATACCCACGCGTTCATCGTCTTCGCCTGCGCGCACTATTGGGGCCAGGTCCGCGACAGCCTGGTGGCCTCCACCCTGGCTGGTGCGCTGGACGTCATCGAGCATCGCTTTGCCCGGGATGATGGCTTGTACGAGGCCAGTCTGGGTGAAGACTGGGGCAACCTGGGCAGTGGCGCGCTGCAAAACCCGCAGATGCACCTGGCAGAGGCCTTCTTGCAGGTGTTGGCCGTGCGTGATGATCAGGCTGTGCAGCAATCGCTTCTACAGTTATGCACAGCGATGCAGGCCCACTTCATCGACCCTGCCCACGGGGTGATGCTGGAAAAGCCCCGGGGCACTGTGGATAACTGGTTCGAGCCGGGTCATCAGTTCGAGTGGTTCTATTTGCTGCACACTTCGCCGCTGCTGCGTGGGACGGCGTTGCATGCGTCCATTGAGCGGGGCTTTGTTTTTGCCGAGCACCATGGCGTGAAGGACGAGGCGGTGCTGGCGATGCTGGATGTGCAAGGGCATGTGCTGGATGCGACTCAGCGGATCTGGGCACAGGCCGAATACGCCAGGGCCCTGGCATTGCGCCCTGATGCAGATGTAAAGCTGCCCAAGCTGTTGCAGGCCCTGCAGGGGCGGTTCTTGCGGCAAGCGGGATGGTATGAATGCCGGGACGGGCAAGGCGATGTCAGCCGGCATGATATGCCGTCGACTACGCCTTATCATCTGGCCACCTGCCTGGAAGGGTTGAAGCGATTGGAGGGGTGAGGTCGGGGCCTGCAATGTTGTTACCGTAATGGGCAGTGAGGCTCAGATCCTGGAGCCGTCCAGTGCGCTGGCACGTTTTCGTCACTGGAATACGTACAAGGGCGAGTGTTGTAGGAACTGCCACAGTATCAAGCGCTTGACTTGATGGCGCCGCATGTTCGTACTGCTAATAGCGCTGCCTAATACTTGGAATATGACATAACCGAAAATCAAAGCTCTCTGCTCTTGCACTAGCAAATATAACTTCAAAATTAGTTAACGCTAGCACACTCCTTGAACACTACACAGGCTATGTATAGCGGCAAGTTTAGACGTTATCATCCCCACTATAGACACTCTTGCTCTTGCTCTTGCTCTTGATCTTGATCTTGATCTTGATCTTGATCTTGATCTTGCTTTTGATCTTCGCGACTTCAGAAGGCCGAACGCAGGTCTTGCGGAGGGAGGTGACAGGCATGGATGCCTGTCAAGCGCTGG
>Ga0157372_10003522_pt1 | contig 16863 bp, 11 predicted proteins | sample C55metaG_FD_115307 | JGI IMG/M metagenome (GOLD analysis project Ga0157372, IMG submission 115307) | Corn rhizosphere microbial communities from Kellogg Biological Station, Michigan, USA - C5-5 metaG | ecosystem: Host-associated > Plants > Roots > Rhizosphere > Soil | place: USA: Michigan... | reverse complement strand
CTGCGCGGGAGGCGGCTGACGGTAACTACTATTGTTCATGCCCATCGGCCGCAACACGTGATCCTGCATGTATTCAGCGTAGGGCAGGTTGGATACGTCCTGTACGATCAATTGGGAGATGGTTGTCCCGCCGCCGGAATATTCCGACTTAAGCGAGGGCTCAAAGGCAGAGCGGACCGCGGCAGTATTGGCCGGTTTGGCGCCATCCAAAACCTGCGGCAAAGACGGAATCGATTCTCCTTTTTCGTACCCTGGAAATCCATGCACGGTCAGCCCTGCCGTATGGCTTAAAAGATTGGCAATTGTGATTTTCTTTCCATGGGAGAGGGAATCATAAGGGAATTTCCATGTTTTGAGATAGTCGTTGATATCCCAATATAAATCAACCTTTCCCTCCTGCGCCAGCCTTAACACACCCACGGCATTTAGGGATTTGCTGATCGAGCCCGCCTGAAAGAGTGTTGCCGTCGTTACAGGACGCTGTTCCGCACTATCAGCCCAACCAAAACCGCGTGCCCATTCCATCTTAAAGTTTCTGATCACAGCGATGGAAACTCCTTTAACATGGTAAAATTTCATGCGCTCCTTCAAAGTCCACTTTGGAGCGCCTTCAACCTCACTATTCGCTCTAAGGCTGCTAATGACGAGTTGGATCTTTTTCTCGATGCTATCCGCGTACCTGTTTTCCTGAGCAAACAAACCCGGTGAGATAGCCAGAGAAAATAGAAGGAGTGCGGGTATTATTTTTTTCATTTGGATGGGTTTTGAAGGACATCTTACTGTACCTCGATCGGCGCGATCCATCGGAATGAACCCCATTCGAGCACGAGTTTACCGTGACGATCATCGCCGGGAAGAATAGAGATCGTAAACTCTTCCACGGGGGCAGTGGCAACTTCGCTAATCATCCTGGCTCTCCCAAGGTCCTGGGAAGGAGTGTACTCCGTACCCCATTCTCCGGTCCGCTTGCTTACGATCAAGTCGACCCCATTCATATGCGGCGCGGTAAATAACGTGTACTTGCCCGCAGGGACCAGCATCCCGCCAAGCTTTATCGGGGCCGAGGTCGTAAACGACGTAGCGGCATTGGCCCCCGTTCTCCATACACGGTCGTAAGGGATCACATCACCCAGCAGGGTTCGTCCGCGCAACAGCGGCCTGCTGTATTCGACGGTGAATACCGCTTTGCCAATTTGCGCATGGACGGAATCCTCAACGCTTAGCGATCTTACGATGCCGCCTTCCGCTTCCTTTGCCTCAAAACGGCCGGCAATGCCTTTTACATCCGGGGCTGCGGCCAATTGTTTTACCTCCACTTTGTAGGTAGTTCGGGCGCCCGAATAGCTGAGCATATTAAAGCCGGAGTCCATGGTAGCCTCGCCGGTTCCGGAAAGCCAGTCATGCGTGACCTCCGCTTTACCGTTCCCGAGCAGGGTTACAGTGGCCTCGCCCAAGGGGAACCGGTCAAATTCCCGGTCAATATAAAACTGCCTCATCGGCACGTGGCTGCCCGCTGCAAGCTTTGAGGTTGCCGACCGCTTCGCCGCCGCGGCGAAGTAAAGCTCATAGAGACTATACATTTGCGGCACATGTGCCACTACAATGGCGCCGCCTGTTGGAAAATCCCGAATCACCGTACCGGTACTATCCGTTTTCGAAAGGTGCACCTTGTTATTGGCGACATCGGCAACTACTTTCCGATCCCGCTGACCGGAGGGTTCGCTGGGGGTATGAATATCCATTACGAGGTGCCGTATACTGCCGTCGTCGTCAAGATCGACTACGGTGTGGCGAATGCGCACACGGGGAAAGCGGTCTACTTCATCGCTTGTTAAAGTATTGCCCTGGCGGGTTATATTCTCTATCGAGATCGTATCGTGACCAAGCATCGTAAGAAAGCCATATTGCTTTACCGGTGCTGTTTTACAGGAAAACAGCATACCCGATGCAAAAAGAAAATAGATCGCAGTCAGCTTAATGGGATAACCTTGCATTTTAGAATGTATTCCGTGTTAAACTACTGAAATATTTTATAATTTTCTGCAAATTCCGCCTGCCTGGGACCCCCTTTTTTTCATACCGGCTACAATGATCTGGCTTCCATGGGAACCCTGTTCTCAGGGCTGACGATCGCGCTACTTTTGGGATTCGCAAAAAGGATTGACCAAAAGGCAAACCTGTTCTTAGGCGCGGCTCTGGTCGCGATCGTGCTGAAGACGGGTGGGATCACCCCATTTCTTTTGCCGGCACTGGGTCCGCTGTTATATTTCTATGTTCGGCAACAAACATCCACGGGACAAGATTTCCGCCGGAAGGACATGCTGCATTTTTGCCCGTTGCTCGTGGGAATTTGGATGCCGGCCTGGCTGGTATTAATTTCGGTCATCATCTACTTGTACCTGGCGCACCGGCTAATAGAGGGTTTTTATCGCCGTCTTCAGCCGGTACTCATGGACAGGCCGCGTTTTGCATTCCGGCGGTTGAGCAAAACCTTGCTCCTGCTTGGCCTTGCCTGCGCCCTAGCCCTGTTTGGTGGTCCTTTCTATTTGACGGTTGCGCTCGTAATCATCGGGATGGCCGCGCATGCAATCCTGAAACCGGATGGCGGTATCCAATTGTCCACGCCGATAACCGACCGGTCGGACGCAAGAGAGAAAGGCCGAAGGCTCAAGGAAGCCGTGGCGGCAAACCGTCTCTATGAGGATGCCGAACTGACTTTGGCTACCCTGGCCGTGAAGCTGCGGATCCATCCGCATGACCTGTCGCGGATCATTAATACCGGGCTGGAAAAGAACTTCAGCGATTTTATCAATGAATTCCGGGTTCGGGATATTGCGCGCAAAATGGCGGACCCGGCCAACGATGGACTGACGCTGTTGGGGCTGGCCTATGAGTCCGGTTTCAATTCCAAAACGACCTTCAACCGGGTTTTCAAAGAAATGACCGGTAAGACGCCGGTGGAATACAAAAGCAGCCTGAAAAATGAGGTACCAAATGATAAGTTGGCACCCCGGCCACGGATCCGAAAGGTAATATTGCGTACAGACGGCCTGCCCAATTGGGCGCCCAAAACACCCAAACGCAATAGTATGATCAGAAATTACCTAAAGATCGCTTACCGCCAGTTGCGGAAGGACAAGCTGTATGCGGCCATTAAGGTCGGGGGCTTTGCCCTTGGCATCGCGGCATGTTTGCTCATCGCCTTATACATCAGGGATGAAACGGGCTACGATAGATCATACCCGGACGCCGACCGCATTTTTCGTTTGCAAGGCGTTGCAGGTTGGACAGGCGCCGAATGGCCACTACCTATGTCCACCGCGATCGCGCATGATTTCCCCGAAGTGGCCTATTCGGGATGCATGGCGCCAAATATGGGCATCGAAGTACGACGCGCCGACCAGGTAGAGAATACCTATGAGGAATTTTATGTTTACGCCGACCAGGCATTTCTTGACGCTTTTCAATTGCCCATAGTATTTGGCGATCGCAGCACGGCCTTGAAGGAACCGTTGACCATGGTGATCTCCAAAAGCATGGCGGACAGATATTACCAGGGCCATAACCCAGTCGGGCAGGTGATGTTCCTTGACAAGGACAAGACCCACCCTTACCGCATTACGGCTGTGATGGCAGACATCCCGGCGAACTCGCATTTACACCCGTTCCAGTTTATCCTTACCCAGGCTGGCAAGGAGTTCTGGCCGGGTGAGGCGACGAACTGGGGCTCCGCCAATCATTGGGTCTACATTAAACTAAAAGCCGGTGTCAATGTGGCGGCGTTTACGGAAAAGCTTACCGCCGATGTGCAAAAGAACTATTTTCTGCCCCAATTCATTAAAGACGGGACAAAAGACCCCGAAAAAGCGGTGAAAAAGTTGCATTTCTTCCTGCTACCGGTAAAAGACATCAACCTCTATTCTTACGATATGCCGGATGGACTCCCGCACGGCGACATTCGCTTTATCTGGCTGTTCGCCGCCATTGCCGCTTTCATCCTTATCATTGCCTGTATCAACTTTATCAACCTTTCGACCGCCAAATCGGCTAGCCGGGCCAAAGAGGTCGGTTTGCGAAAAGTCGTTGGTTCTGATCGCACCAGCCTTATCAAACAGTTCCTCACCGAATCGCTGCTGTACAGCCTGGTTTCGTTTATACTGGGGTTGCTCATCGCATGGCTGACATTACCTTATTTCAATAACCTCGCCTCAAAATCATTGACCCTGCCCTGGAGGGAATGGTGGTTAGTGCCGGTGATCCTCCTTTCTGCCGGGCTCGTAGGTACGCTTGCCGGACTATATCCTGCCTTTTATCTTTCCGGGTTCCGGCCGGTGCAGGTGTTAAAAGGCGCCATCGGCGGTGGAAGCAAAAGCCCGATATTGCGCAATAGCCTGGTGGTGTTCCAGTTCACGGCCTCGATCGTTTTGATCATCGGCACCATCGTGATCTACGATCAGACCCATTTCATCCTCAACCATGAAGTAGGCTTTGACAAAGACCAGGTGATGGTATTGAGAGGCACCAATACGATGGGCGACCAAAATGTAAAGGAATTCAAGCAAGAGCTGACCAGGATAGCTTCGGTGAAAACTGTATCTATCAGTGATTATCTCCCCATAACGGGGGCAAGAGTGAACGGCAATACCTTTTGGAACGAAGGAAAAACCAAAACAGACCCTGGTGTTTACGGGCAACGCTGGCAGGTGGACGATACATATCTGAAAACGATGGGTATCAAGCTTATCGAAGGCCGTAACTTTTCGTACAATATCGCAGACGACACGGCGGGCAGGACAACCATCATCAATCAAACCATGGCCCGGCAACTGCACCTGAAGGACCCTGTAGGCAAACTCATAACCAACAACTTTGAAAATTATAGAATTGTCGGCGTGATGCAGGATTTCAATTTCGCGTCCCTCCGTTACGAGATCGGCCCCATGATGCTTCAATTCGGACTCAGTCCGACGATGATGACGATAAAATTCAGCGGCGCCGACGTGAGGCGCACCGTTGCGGATGTGTCGGCGCTATGGAAGAAGTTTTCGCCCGACCAGCCGATCCGCTATAGCTTCCTCGATCAGGAATTCGCGGCGTTGTATGCCGACGTGCAGCGTACCGGCAGCATCCTTACCAGTTTTGCAATCCTGGCTATCACCATCGCCTGCCTCGGTCTCTTCGCCCTTTCGGCCTTCATGGCAGAACAGCGCAGCAAGGAGATCGGTGTTCGCAAGGTCCTGGGCGCCAGTGTTCAAGGGATCACCGCCTTGTTGTCGGTCAACTTTATAAAGCTGGTGTTGCTGGCTATTCTTATCGCATCGCCCATTGCGGGGTGGGCCATGAATAAATGGCTCCAGAACTTCGCTTATAAGATCACTATCAGCTGGTGGATGTTCGCCGTAGCGGGACTCAGCGCTATCCTGATCGCACTCATCACTGTGAGTTTCCAGTCGGTAAAAGCAGCTCTGGCCAACCCGGTCAAAAGCCTTCGGTCGGAGTAATATCAGATCTTTGGTCTCGCGGTAAAAAGACCACGATAACAGGATCGGTAACCGAGGCCCAACAACAGATTAGGCGCCAAAAGCAGAACGCCCATCAGCCAGCCGGATGGTACCAGCAGGGTGTGGAAAAGAAATACATTGATGCTGATTGGGAAAAGGACGACGGCGGAAAAGGGGGCGTACCAATTGGACAATAAAGCGAGTCCTCCAACTATTTGAATGACTTTTTGCATGGGATAAAAATAGCCCGCCGCCATGAGGCCGGCCTTAAAAAGCCCTGCTGCTCCGGGATGCTGCGGCGGCTGATAGGGAATAAAATGCAGAAAATAATCAAGACCGAACACCAGGTAGAGAAACCCAAGAAGCAGGCGGGAGACGAGTACCGTAATTTTCATAAGAAAATCATTATATTGACGATTGTCATGACAAAATACGGATTGTTTTGCAACATCGTCTTTTGGGCAAGCTGTCTACTATCGTTGGATGCCCAATGCCAGATGCCGAAATACCAAACTACGGTAGATATGGCGGTGCCATTCATAGCCCCTCCAACGATGATAAACGGCCAATCATTCCTCTACTATGAATTGCACCTGACAAATTTTGCAAAAGACTCGGTGGAGTTAAAAAACGTTACGGTTTTCAATTCCACTGATGGATCGGTCATCGGGCGATTGGACTCAACAGAGCTGACTGCACGTTTTGCGGCGATCGGTCAGGCCAAACCAGGAGTTAACCTATATTTGGCGCCGGGAGGAAGCGGAGTGGTTTTCCTCGAGATCCGTCTCCCAGACAGCCATAATGCATTGGCATTGGTACACCAGGTCGAATTGAACAGTATCAAGGCCCGCTTCGAAACCAGGGCCGTTACCAATGGCGCGACGATCAATGTCCCCAAACAGCCGCCCTTGCTGATCGGATCACCGCTTCGCGGCGGTCCCTGGGCTGCGATCTATAGCCCTCTCTGGTCAACGGGGCACCGGCGTGTTTTTTATACCGTAGGTGGTGCAGCGAGGCTCCCCGGCAGATATGCGATCGATTTTATAAAATTGGACAGCACGGGCCGGTATGCAAGTGGAAACACGGATAGCATACGGAATTGGCTTGGATACAACGCCGCCGTATATGCCGTGGCAGACGGGATTGTTGCTTCGACGAGAACAGACGCGGAGGAAAGTGGTACGCTATCCGGGTATACCCCCGCCTCGCCGGAAAATGCCACAGGGAATTACGTTTCGATCAAAATAGCCGAAGGCTGCTTTGCATTCTATGAGCATTTGAAACCCGGCAGCATCCTGGTTTCCCCGGGTCAAAAAGTAAAGAAAGGTGATCGCATCGCCGCACTTGGCTTCACCGGCCAAACCACCGGTCCCCATCTCCATTTCCACATCGCTGACGCGGACTCACCCTTGGGAGCCGAAGGCATCCCGTTCGAGTTTGAAAACTATCGCTATTTGGGAAGCTACCCGGAAATGGCATCCTTCGGAAAGCAACGGTGGCAACAAACCGGTGGGAGAACCGGGGAGATCATCAACCGGGAGCGCCCCGGCCCCCAGTCTGTTATTCGTTTCGATCCCAGGTAAGGCGCTTTGAAATTCAACATCGAAGGCCACGGTATTGTTTAGCAGATAAGCTTTCTTTCTTTTGCCCGCTTTCCCTACTTTGTATCTCCAAAAAATCAGGCAAATGATGGGCAAATACGTACTTCGTTTTGCGGAGATCGACAGAACAAAGTTGATGATCGCTGGAGGGAAGGGCGCCAACCTGGGCGAGCTATGCAAGATCGACGGGATACAGGTGCCGGAAGGCGTTTGCGTCACGACCGAAGCGTATAAAGCAATTACCGAAAGCGATCGGCAACTCAATCACCTGCTGGAAGACCTGGCCCGGCTACCATCAGAGGACAGGGAAAAGGTCAAAACGATGAGCGCAAAGATCCGCATGCTCATCGAGAATGCCCCCATTCCGGCGGAGATAGCAAAAGCGATCGAAGCCGGTCTCTCAGAATTTAAAGAAAATGACGCCTTTGCCATACGATCCAGCGCCACGGCCGAAGACCTGCCCACAGCCTCTTTTGCAGGCCAGCAGGATACTTATCTGAACATCATAGGAAGGGACGCGATCCTAAAACATATCAGTAAATGCTGGGCATCGTTGTTTACCGAGCGGGCTGTCACCTATCGTCACCAAAACGCCATCGACCATCGTAAGGCCCTGCTCGCTGTGGTCATCCAGAAGATGGTCTTTCCGGAGGCCGCGGGTATCGTGTTCACAGCCGATCCCGTCACGTCCAACCGAAAGGTGCTCTCCATCGATGCCGGCTTCGGGCTGGGCGAGGCACTTGTCTCGGGGCTCGTGAATCCCGATATCTATAAGGTGCGTGACGGAAATATCAGCAATAAGAAGATCCAACAAAACAGACAGGTGCTGACGGACGGCCAAATTGTACAACTTGAACAAATCGGAAGAAAGATCGAAAAGCATTTTGGGTATCCCCAGGACATCGAATGGTGCCTGGCAGATGACCAATTTTATATCGTCCAAAGCCGGCCGATCACTACATTATATCCCGTTCCGGAAGAAGCCGATCACGAAAATCACGTTTATGTCTCTGTCGGCCATCAGCAAATGATGACCGATCCCGTAAAGCCATTGGGTATCTCCATGCGGCAGCTGACAGCGTCCCGTTCCATGAAGACGGCCGGCGGAAGGTGGTTTGTTGATGTCACGCCGGAACTGACGTCACCTGCAAGGAGACATATGCTCGTGGAAGTCCTTGGGAAATCCGATCCGCTGATCAAAGGCGCGCTTACGACCATCCTCGAGAGGGACGGCTTTATAAGATTGGAAGCAGCAAGCGTCGGAGAAAAAGACAACAAAGGAAATCCATCCCCGGATTTCCAGACACTAAAAGATTATGACCCGGCCATCGTTGCAACCTTGATCAGCCGCAGTCGGACCTCCATCGACGAGCTAAAGCAAAAGATCCGCACCAAAGCCGGGACCGGTCTGATGGATTTTATCCTCGAAGACATCCAAATGCTAAAGAAGAATCTGTCCGATCCGCAGAGCTTTGGCGTCTTCATGACCGCCATGAACGCCTCATCATGGATCAACGACAAAATGAAGGAGTGGCTGGGTGAAAAGAACGCGGCAGATGCATTGACTCAATCCGTACCCAACAATATCACTTCGGAAATGGGATTGGACCTGTTGGATGTCGCGGATGTGATCCGCCCCTATCCGGAAATAGTCAGGTATTTACAAGACGTTACAGAAGATAGTTTCCTGGATCAGCTGGTCAAATTCAATGGCGGACAGGAAGCGCGGCAAGCGATCCTACATTACCTGGACAAATACGGCATGCGATGCACCGGCGAGATCGATATCACAAGACCCCGATGGAGCGAGAAGCCAACTACACTCGTGCCGATGATCCTTAACAATGTCAAAAGTTGTGAGCCGGGGGCCGCCCAGCGGAAATTCGAACTGGGGAGGCAGGAAGCGTTAAAAAAAGAAAAAGACCTGATCGAAAGATTGAAACAATTGCCGGATGGCGAACAAAAAGCCGCAGAAACGAAGCGCATGATCGACCTGGTCCGGAATCTCATCGGATATCGCGAATACCCCAAATACGACATCGTCAGCCGCTATTTCATCTACAAACAGGCTTTGTTGAAAGAGGCGGAACGCCTTGTGAAGACAGGAGTCCTCCGTGAGAAGGAGGATATATACTTTCTTGGTTTTGATGAGCTGCGTGATGTAATAAGTGCTAACTACGTAGATTATCCGATGATCGATAGGCGGAAGGAGGAATTCCAATCCTATGAGCGCCTGACTCCCCCGCGGGTAATGACCTCTGAAGGTGAGGTCCTCTTCGGTCGCTACAATGGTGAACATCTGCCGGCTGGGGCGATCCCAGGCCTGCCTGTTTCGTCGGGGATCGTCGAAGGGCGGGCAAGGGTCATCCTGAACATCGAAGACGCGGACCTGGAAGAGGGAGATATCCTGGTCACGCCCTTTACCGATCCCAGCTGGACCCCCTTGTTCATCTCGATAAAGGGCCTGGTCACTGAAGTTGGTGGACAGATGACCCACGGCGCCGTTATCGCCCGGGAATATGGCTTACCAGCCGTGGTCGGCGTCGAGAATGCCAGCCGGCTGGTGAAAGACGGCCAGAGGATCCGGGTGAATGGGACGGACGGATATGTTGAAATACTAAGCTGATTCCTAGCGGCAGTAAAATAGCGGACAAGAGAAAATTATCCTATTTTCACGCTCCATGCAACAAGCGCAACCAATCAAGTGAAAAAGGCCATTATCATTGGAGCCGGGCCTGCCGGCCTAACGGCCGCCTACGAATTACTGACAAGGACGGATATAAAACCGATCATTCTGGAAAAGACCGGCGATATCGGCGGAATATCCAAGACAGTGAACTACAAGGGCAACCGCATCGACATCGGCGGACATCGGTTTTTTTCCAAGTCGGACAGGGTCATGGAATGGTGGTTCCGGTTCATGCCGCTGGAGCCGGGAACGGAGGGTGAAGTAAACATTCGCTACCAAAACCGTTCCCATACGCTGAATGCCGGTGAAGCGGCCCGCGTGACGCCCGTCGATAAGGACAAAGTGATGCTCCTGCGTCGCCGTTTGTCGCGAATTTACTTTCTGCGCCGATTCTTTAATTACCCGCTCAAACTTTCTATAAGCACGCTCCGTAAACTAGGTCTCGCACGGACCATCGGTATTGCTTTCTCCTACACAATGGCCCGGCTTTTCCCGCGCAGAAAGGAGAGAACGCTCGAGGATTTTATGATCAATCGTTTTGGAAAAACCCTATACAAGACATTCTTCAAGGACTATACCGAGAAGGTGTGGGGGGTCAGCTGCCGCGAGATCTCGGCGGAGTGGGGCGCCCAGCGGATCAAAGGAGTGTCGGTCAGCAAGGCGCTTGCTCACGCGCTGAGAAAGCGAAAAAACATGGACCTGGCCCAAAAAGATGTCGAGACCAGCCAGATCGAACAGTTCCTTTATCCAAAGTTGGGGCCAGGGCAACTCTGGGAGGAGGTCGCCCGCCAGATTGAAAGTCTGGGGGGAACCATCGTCTTCCATCAAAACCTCGCAGGCATAGCTAACAGTAAAGACCGGGTAACGGCTGTCCGATCTGCCGACACCCGGACGGGAGAAATACAAACCTGGGAAGGCGATTACTTTTTTTCCTCCATGCCCGTCAACGAACTCATCGCCGGGATGGAAGGGGACGTGCCCGCCGAGGTGAAACAGGTGGCTGCCGGTCTGCAGTACAGGGATTTTATCACCGTAGGTCTGCTGCTAAAGCAGTTCACCGTTGCGGACAGGGCGGCGGGCGGTTATCGGAAGCTCGGCCTCGAAGATACGTGGATCTATATCCAGGAAAAGGACGTGAGGGTAGGCAGGCTGCAGATCTTTAACAACTGGAGTCCCTATTTGGTAAAAGATGCCGGCACCAGCTGGATCGGAATGGAATACTTCTGTAACAAAGGCGATGATTTCTGGGAGCAATCCGACGCCACTATCAAGGAAACGGCGATCGGCGAACTGGAGAAGATCGGGCTTGCCCGAAAGGAAGACCTGCTGGACGCCACGCTTATTCGCATGGAGAAGACCTACCCGGCCTATTTCGGCACCTATGACCGGTTTGAGGTCATCCGGAACTTTGTCGACGGCCTTGACAATCTTTATCTCGTCGGCCGCAACGGGATGCACAAATACAATAATGCCGATCATTCCATGCTGACCGCCATGACGGCGGTGGATAATATCGTTGCAGGCGTGACCGGCAAATCGAACATCTGGTCGATCAATACCGAGCAGGATTATCACGAGGAATCAAAATAAAGGCCCCACTTATTTCAACACCCCCAGATCCGCCTTCAGTCCCGTCATCGTCTCCAGCGAGCCGGCAAAATCCCGCTGCATCGCCGCCGGCATAAACCGGATCCGGGCCATCCCATGATTGGCTCCCGGCACCACAAACAATTTCGCATGAACATCGGGGTCCAGCTCCTGCTTGCATGCGGTCCAGGTATCCCGGCCGCCGTAGATGTAAAGAATATTGTTCCCACTTTTCGCCAGCCAGCCCGTCACTTTCTTCTCGAACTCGGGATCATATGCCCGGCGGGGAACGCTTGCCGGCAACACGGCCGCGAAAGGATTCTCCCCGTTAAGCCGGTGCAGGTAGTTGCGAAAAGGCGCTAGGTTGTATTTATAGTATCCCGTCTGGTATGTCATATACGAATGCGGGAGATAAGGCTCGACGCCCTCCTCGTCCGAGAATTCCCCAAGACCGCCGCCAAGCACCTCCAACATGTGCCGTAAATAGTCGTCCAGCCGCTCATTCGTCGGGATATCCTTCGGAGAAATATCGCTGACCTGCCAGAAAGAGAAAGGATATTCCATTACCGCGTACTCATAGGCGGCGTCCATCCCGCCTACCGCCGTATAATGCAGGGCCCGCGAGGACGACGGAATATGCGCCAGTGCCTCGCTCTCGTGCTGCAGCAGGAATACCTGCACGTTCTTTAACCGGGCCGAATACACCGGACCGCCGGCCGTGTCCAGGAAAGCATAGATGCGCTTGTCCTCTATATCATTGGGCATTGGCGCGACATAAGCCACCGTCGCATCCACATCTTCCGGGAAGAAATACCGGTAGGTAAGAGCAGTCTCGCCGCCCCTGCTGATGCCGGTGCTGATCCATTTGTTCGCATACAGTGTCCGGAATAGCTGATTGATATGGTGGAGGTCGGCAGTGGCCTGCTCGAAGTTCAGGTATTCCCATTCCAGGGAATCGGGCCGAGATTTGTTGAAATACCTGAACTCGACATCCAGGTCGTTGCAGTCGAGGATCTTTTCAAGCTCATTGCCCTTGTTGCGACCGGTATATCCCTCGGTCTCCAAGATCATCGGCCGGGCAAATCCCCGGTGGATGAGGTGCAACTGCTGGTAAAAACTTCCTTTTGCGGGATTGGAATGATCTACCGGCTGCCGGATGGCCAGCTGGTATTCGACCCGGTGGGGCAAACGCGTGATGGTCTTGTTGATGACCCGGACATCCGGTAAACGGGCCAGGGCGCTGTCGACCGCCGCATCTTCCTTCTGGGCATGGGACGTACCAAAACAAAAAACCAAACCAAACGCAAATACAAAATGCCTATACAGCCGCATGCTCCGAAGTTTTTGAGTATTCGTCGATCAACCGGCGCTGAATCTCCGCCGGAACCGCGGCATATTCCTGGAATTTCATCCGGAATTTCGCCCGTCCCTGGGTAAGACTGCGGAGCGAGGAGTAATAGTCATGCATCTCCGCCAGTGGCACCCGCGCCGTGATCCGGTTGAAATGTCCCTCCGTGCTCATCCCTTCCAGGATGGCGCGACGGGTCTGCAGATCGCTGATAATGCCGCCGGTCTGCTCGTCCGGGCAGGAAACCGTCACGGTATAGATCGGTTCCAGGATCTGCGGATCGGCCTGTTTGAAAGCCGATTTAAACGCCATCATCCCGGCGATCTTAAAAGAGATATCGTTGGAATCCACGGGATGCATCTTCCCGTCGTAGACGATCACCCGCACATCGCGAACGTGCGACCCGGTAAGGGGACCTTCCTGCATTTTTTCCATCACTCCTTTCAGAATGGAAGGCAGGAACCGTTGATCGATCGCACCCCCCACGACGCAGTTGAGGAAGACGAGCTTCCCGCCCCAGTCCAGGTGAAATTCGTCCCGCCCGCGGACCGACAGTCCCTGCGGATCGGGCATCCCTTCGAACCAGGGTTCTACCTGCATGTAGACCTCGCCAAACTGACCGGCGCCGCCCGACTGCTTCTTGTGCCGGTAGCTGGATTGAACGGGTTTGCGGATCGTTTCCCGGTAGGGGATGCGTGGCCGGCTGAAGCTGGCCCGCAGATTCTTGGAGAAATGCTCCAGCTTCCACTTGATCACCGACAGGTGAAGCTCGCCCTGGCAATGGATGATCGTTTGCTTGAGCTCTTGCGAGGTCTCCAACAGCACCGTAGGGTCTTCCTCCCGAACCTGGTGGATGGCGCCCGCAAGCTTCTCTTCCTCGCCTTTCTGCGCCGATTCTATAGCGATGCTCATGAGCGGAGACGGGAATTCGATCGGCTCCAGCTCGAAGTTTTCGCCCCAGGCATGAAGGGTATTGTTGACATGCGTGTGTTTCAGCTTGATCGTCGCGCCGATATCGCCCGCCGACAGCTCGTTGACGGGAATGCGTTTTCCGCCCTCGACGACGAAGAGCTGGTTGATCTTCTCCGTGCTTCCGTTGGATTCATTCACCAGCTCCATCCCTGGCCGGATCCGGCCCGAATAGACCTTGAAAAAGGACATCTCCCCGATATGCGCCTCCGAAAGGGTCTTGTAGACAAAGATGCAGGGTGGCCCGTCGGGATCACAGGGAAGCGCGGTTCCCGAAAGGGTTCGCTGCGCCGGCATTTCAGCCGGACCGGGGCAGACCGCATCGATAAACCCCATGATCCGCCCGCTGCCCATATTCCTTTTGGCGGAGATACAGAACAATGGAAAAAGCTCGTGCCGGATCATCGCATTCTTCAGACCCTGGGTCATCTCGTTCTCATCCAGGTCTCCATTGTCGAAATATCGCGCCATCAGTGCTTCGTCGGTGCCGGCGATCGCTTCGATCAGCTCCCGGTGAAGCCGGTCCGCCCGCTCCGTTTCTTCCGCCGGTATCGGCAACTTCTCCGGCCGGCCGCCTTCCGTGGGAAACCGGTAGACGGTCATTCGCAGCACGTCGACGATCATATTGAACCCAAGACCTTGATTCAACGGGTACTGCACGACGACGACATTATTTCCGAAATGCTCCCGGGCCTCGGCGACGGTACCTTCGAAGTCGGCCTTATCCTGGTCGAGCTTGTTTACCGCGAGTAAGATAGGCGTTCGCAGCCGCTCCGTATATTCCCAGGCGAGATCGGCGCCTACTTCCACTCCAAAATTGGCATTTAGCAACAGGATGCCAGTGTCGGCAACGCGCAGCGCCGACAGAACATCCCCTGCGAAATCGTCATAACCTGGAGTATCCAGGATATTGATCTTGTAACCCCGCCATTCCGTATAAAGCAGTTTGGAAAAAATGGAGTTGCCCCGCTGTTGTTCTAATTCATAAAAATCGCTGACTGTGTTTCTTTCTTCGATAGTGCCCCTTCTGGTGGTGAGTCCTGCTTCGTAAAGCATACATTCTGACAGGGTGGTCTTGCCGCAGCCGGCATGACCCAACAAGACTATATTCTTGACGTGAGAGGTGTCAAAACTAGTCATGGCAAATGTATTTCAACTTAAGTTACGGAAAAGACCGCACCCGTCAAAATGCGTATCCCCGGCCGATACCCCGGCAGGAGGCCATCAGGGGCAGTTGTCAGCCACCAGCTTCCCATCGATGATCACCTTGCAGACATGCGTTGTATATTCGAAAGGATCGCCGTCAAAAAGGACGATATCCCCATCCTTTCCCTTCTCGAGGCTTCCGATCCGCTTGTCCAGACCCAGCAGCCGCGCGGGATTCAGCGTGATCGCCTTGAGAGCCTCTTCAAAGGGCAGCTCGTTCGCCGCCGCGACGCCCGCCTCGAAAAGGATCACCCTCGTCTTTGGGACATACCCCTCATACCCGCTTTCGATCGAGACCGGGATCCCGGCCTTTGTCAGGATCGCGGCGTTCTCCATGGTCATATTGGCCATTTCCCCATAGGGGCGAGCCATCGTGGGATGGACGATGATCTCAGCGCCGGAAGCCTTTATCTTGTCGATCAGCCGGTAGGCTTCCGCTCCACCTTCGATCACCAGCTTTAGTTTGAATTCTTTCGCCAGCCGTATCGCGTCGAGGATGTCTGTGGACGTGTTGGCCGAGACCAGCGCCTTGATCTCCCCATGCAGCATCCGGACGAGCATCTCCTGCGGGATATCGAGGGAAGGCCGCTTCGAGCTGTCTTTGGATTGCATCTTCTTATCATAACCCTGCGCTTTCAGCAGCTCGGTCCGGAGCATGGCGATCTCTTTCGAACGGGTGCCGGGAGAAGTGAAGTTGGCATGCACCGACGTGCCGATGGACATCGCCAGCATCGCCGTGGGCACGAGCGTAACATCGTCGACCATCCCCGGCTTCGTCTTTACTACCATCGTTTGCCCGCTGATCAGCGCGCCAACTCCATGGCCCGTATGCATCGTCGTCACTCCGTTGACCCGCAGGTAGCCGATCAGCGTATCATCCGTGTTATACGCGTCGAAGGCGCGCAGATCGGGCTGGATAGGACTCGATTTCTCGAGCTGATCCTGGTCGACAGGCATGTTGAGCGGGCCCGACAACCCAACCACGCTGCGGGCGTCCACCAGTCCCGGGGTAACGACCTTTGCCTGGTAGACCGTATAATTGGCAGGGATCTTTAGCCCCGCGCCCACCTTCTCGATCTTCCCATCCTTTAACAGCACCACTCCATTCGTGATGACCTCGCCCGCCACCGTGTACACTTTATCGCCCTTGACCGCGATCTGCGCCTGCAGGCAACCCGCGGCAGACAAAAGAAGAAAACAAAAGAATATCTTTTTCATGATTTGATTTTTGTTCGTTGGCTTACTGTTTTTCATCGCTCCACTCGTTGTGATTGTCCTCGTCTTCCTCGTTGCCTTCCGGGGTATAGATCTTGTACCCGCCAACGGCGAAGGCCCTGTCGGCCGGGATCGACCGGTCAAAGCGCTTCAGGCCTTCCACCCAGGTCTGTTCCACATGGGTATACACGCTGAAGGGATCGCCCGACAGGATCACGAAGTCCGCGTCCTTGCCTTTTTCCAGCGATCCGATCTTGCTGCCCAGATCGAGCATCTTCGCCCCGGCGATGGTCAGCGCCTCCAGCGCTTTCTGCCGCGACATTCCCTCCCGGACGCCCAGCGCCGCACTACGCATCAGGAACCGTGAATCCGTTATCGGATCATCCGTGTGGATCGCTACCGCAACCCCGCCTTTTCCAGTAGGGCGCCATTCTTTGGGGAGAAATTCATCGCCTCCAGCTTGCCGCCCGGAGCGTCGATATTGATGATGGAACAGGGTACGCCCGCCGCGGCGATGGCATCGACCACCTTCCAGGCCTCCGAGACGTGGTGCAACACCACCCGGAACCCGAACTCCTTCTTCAGCCGCAAGACCGTCAGGATATCGTTCATCTTGTGCGTATGGAAATGGACCACCCGTTTGCCCTCCAATACTTCCACCAGCGACTCCATCCGCAGGTCGCGGTCGGGCAGCTTCGTGGAATCCTTTTTTGACGAATCGAGCTTTCTCTTGTATTCGATCGCCTT
>Ga0157372_10003521_pt1 | contig 16866 bp, 15 predicted proteins | sample C55metaG_FD_115307 | JGI IMG/M metagenome (GOLD analysis project Ga0157372, IMG submission 115307) | Corn rhizosphere microbial communities from Kellogg Biological Station, Michigan, USA - C5-5 metaG | ecosystem: Host-associated > Plants > Roots > Rhizosphere > Soil | place: USA: Michigan... | reverse complement strand
GCGCCTCGATCTGCTCTTTCAACTCATGCCGCATGCCGAGCAGGAACGCCACTTCGGCCACGACAAACAGCGGCCCGACAATCAGCCCGCTCACGTCATCGACGAACGCCGGTTTGCGCCCCTCATAGTGGTGCCCGACAAACTGGATCACCCAGCCAATCACGAACATCGCCAGCCCGCTGCTCAGCCAGACCATGGTGCTCTGCTGCGCCAGCGTGTGCCCGGCCCAGACCGACAGCCCCATCAATAGCGTCATCAGCACGCCCAGCTTCAGTTCCAGGCGCAGGTAAAACCACGCCGACGCCAGTGCCAGCAGCACCGCCGGAGAGATCCACAAGCCGCCCAGTGACCATTCTGGTCGCGACAGCAACACCGCCACCGCCACCACGATCAGCGGAATGCCGATAAAGTGGCTGGCGATGTTGCGCGGGTCGCGGTGGTAGGCGGCGTATTGACTGAGATGGTCGACGAGGCTTTTCATTGTTGTTCCTCCTGTAGGGTGCGTGCAGCATGCCTCGGGTTCGGCGTTCGCTCTGTCAGGCAGGCGACAATTGGGAGTGATCATGGATAAGCGTTCACGGCTGCTGACCGGGCAATGGTTCAGTCATCTGCCAGCGTCCTTTCAGGATAGTCTGCTGGCGGCGGCCCGGGAGCGGCGGCTGGCGGCGGGGCAACGCCTGTTCCAGCGCGGTGATCCGCCCTGCGGCCTGTACGCGGTGCTCGACGGCGCGATCCGAATCGGCGCGGTGAGCGAGCAGGGCAAGGAGGCGTTGCTGAGCCTGGTGGAGGCGCCGCACTGGTTCGGCGAAATCTGCCTGTTCGACGGCCAGCCGCGCACGCACGATGCCTACGCCGTCGGGCCGTGCACACTGTTGAATATCCCGCAGGCCACGCTGCTGAAAATCCTCGACGAACAGCCGGTGTACTGGCGCCATCTGGCATTGCTGATGAGCCACAAACTGCGCCTGACCTTCATCAATCTCGAACAGTTGAGCCTGCTGCCGGCCCCGGCACGCCTGGCCCATCGCTTGCTGATGATCGCCGAGGGCTACGGCGAAATCGATGCGCCACGCCGGGTCCTGCAACTGCCGCAGGAACAGCTGGCGTCGATGTTGTCGTTGTCACGGCAGACCACTAACCAGATCCTCAAGGATCTGCAGGGGCAGGGGATTATCGGGCTGGGGTATGGCGAGATCGAGATTCTTGATGCCAAGCGATTGCGCGCCCTCGCCACGCTCTAAAACTTCACACCGATCCATTGTAGGAGTGAGCCTGCTCGCGATAGCGGTGTGTCAGCCGACACATCATGAACGGATACACCGCTATCGCGAGCAGGCTCACTCCTACAGGGTATTTGTGCGGTAGTCAGGAGCCGCGATAGGTCGAGAAACCATAAGGGCTGAGCAGCAACGGGATGTGGTAGTGCTGGTCAGTCTGCTTCACTTGGAAAATCACCGGAATCTCCGGGAAAAACGTCTCGCGCTTGTTCTTCTCGAAATACTCGCCGGTCTTGAACACCACCCGGTATTCGCCTGCCTCGAAAGGCTGTTTGGCCGGGAACAGTTCGGCGATGCGTCCCTGCTCGTTGGTGGTGCCTTGGGCCAGTGGCTGCCAGTTCTGGCCGACGTGTTTTTCCAGGGTCACGTTGACGCCCGGCGAGGGCAGGCCGTTTTCCAGGTTGAGCACGTGCACGCTCAGCGGGTTGCCGGCGGCCAGCGCCAGGCTGGAGAAGGCACTCAGGCCGAGTGCGGCGAAGGTCATGCGCAGGGTGGTCATGGTCAGTCTCCTTAGTGGGAACGGGTAATGGTGAGGCCGGCTTTTTCGGCGGCCTTGATGGCACAGTTTTCGTCCTGCTCGCCGCCGCCGGATCCGGCCACGCCCATGGCGCCGACCAGTTCATCAGCGGCGAACAACGGAATCCCGCCACCGAGCAACAGCAGCTCATCGAGGGTGTTGAGGTTGGCGGTTTCCGGATTGCTGCGGGCGCGTTCGGCGAACAGCCGGGTCGGGGTTTTCGTCGACAGCGCGGTGTAGGCCTTGCGCTGGCTGGCAGCGGTGTTGTGCGGGCCGATGCCGTCGCCGCGCAGGGTCACCAGCAAGTTGCCGCCACGGTCGAGCACCGATACCGTGGCGGTGCAATTGCTCAGCGCCGTGTCGGCCAGCAGGCGTGCGGTTTTCAGATCGAGGTCAGCGTGGCGCGGCAGTTCAGGGGCGGCGAAAACACTGACGCTGAGGCCGAGGGCGAGGCTCGCTGCAAGGTATTTGACGGTCATGGACAGGCTCCAAAAACGAAGGACATCACCTTAGCCGCCGCTCTTCGTCAGAACCCCGTCAGTCGGATTACAAGTTTGTAATGGGCAATCGGGCCGAAGGCGCCTAGCCTGTGTGCCTGATCAATCGAGGTGTGCCATGCGTTTGCTGGTCGTAGAAGATGAAGCCAAAACCGCGAATTTCCTGGCCAAGGGCCTGGGCGAGTCGGGTTTTGCCGTGGACGTTGCGCTCAATGGTCTCGATGGGCGCTATTTCATCGAGCAGCAGGAATATGACCTGATCATCCTCGACGTGATGCTGCCGGGCCTCAATGGCTGGCAGCTGCTGCAACTGATTCGCCAGCGCGGCGCCACCCCGGTGCTGTTCCTCACCGCCAAGGACGCCATCGAAGACCGCGTGCGCGGCCTCGAACTGGGCGCCGATGATTACCTGCTCAAACCCTTCGCCTTCGCCGAATTGCTCGCGCGGGTGCGCACCCTGCTGCGGCGTGGGCCGCTGCGCGAGGCCGAGTCCTACAGCATCGCCGACCTGGAAATCGACGTGCTACGGCGTCGGGTCAGTCGCGGCGGTCAGCGCATTGCCCTGACCAACAAGGAATTTGCCCTGCTGCAATTGCTCGCCAGCCGTCAGGGCGAAGTGCTGTCGCGCACGCTGATCGCCTCGCAGGTGTGGAACCTGAATTTCGACAGCGACACCAACATGGTCGAAGTTGCAGTGCGCCGCTTGCGGGCGAAAGTCGATGATCCGTACATGCCGAAACTGATCCACACCGTGCGCGGGGTCGGCTATCAGCTGGAGGCGCCCGACGATGCGGTCTAGGTCGATCGCCTGGCGTCTGGCGCTGGCGTTCGCCGTGGTTTGCGCGTTGGTGTTGAGTGCGATTGGTGTGTTTCTCTACCGCTCGCTCGACTCGGAGATCGCCTACCGCGACGACCTCGCGTTGCTCGGCCGTCTGGAGCAGGTGCGTGCCTTGCTCGCCGACAGTGACAGCCTCGGCGCCTTGCAGGCGCGGCCACGTCTCTATCAGAACATGCTCGGTAACCTCGACAGCCTGCTGTTGGTGCGGCGCGCCGATGGCTCGAACGTGATTGCGATCAACCCGCGCCAGCGCGACCTACCGCCATTGAACGCAATCGCACGCGAGCAAACGCCGCAGCGTCGCGACGTGCTGACCTGGCAGGCGCCGGACGGTGCCGAGCTGGCGCTGTTGTCCGGTGAAGCGCAAGGGCCGAACGGCGAACCGCTGACGGTGATCGCGGGCAAGGTACTGACCGAACGTGAACAGATGCTCGCCAGTTATCGCTTGCGCCTGTACCTGGCCGTCGGGCTTGGCGCGTTGCTGGCGTTCGCGCTGGGCCTGGTTTTGCTGCGCCGTGGTCTGCAACCGTTGCGCCAGTTAAGCGCGGCGGTGCGCGGCATTGATCTGCGCAGCCTCGATCAGCGTCTGCCCGCCAGTGGCACCCCCGCCGAACTGCTCGAACCGGTGCAGGCGCTCAACGGCATGCTCGCGCGGCTGGACGACAGCGTGCAGCGCCTCTCTCAGTTCTCCGCCGACCTCGCCCACGAGATCCGCACCCCGCTGCACACCTTGCTCGCCAGCAACGGCCAGGCGCTGAATCACCCGCGCAGCACGGCGGAGTATCAGGAGCTGCTGGCGTCGAACATGGAAGAATTCGAACGCCTCAAACGCATGGCCGAGAACCTGATGTTCCTCGCCCGCGCCGAACAGGCGGAGCGCGCGCTCGACTTGCAAACCCTGGATCTGCACAGCGTCGGCAGCGAGCTGTGCGATTACTTCGAAGCCTTGGCCGATGATCGCCAGTTGCGCCTGGAAAACCGGCTGCACGGCGAACTGTTGGCCGATCAGCAACTGCTGCAACGTGCCCTGGGTAATCTGCTGGCCAACGCGGTGCGTCACGCCGATGAAGGCACACTGATCAGCCTGCGCCGCCACGATGAGCCGGGCGTATGCTGGTTGCAGGTCCACAACCACGGCCCGGTCATCGCGCCAGAACATCTGGGCAAACTGTTCGACCGCTTCTATCGCGTCGATCCTTCACGGGCGCAGCCTGGGGATTCCGGTGGGCTGGGGCTGGCGATCGTGCAGTCGATCATGCTGTTGCATGGCGGGCAGGTCAGGGTGAGCAGTGATGCGAGTGGCACAGTGTTTGAGTTGGGTTTTGTCCTGAGCCAATGATGCGCCGTGCAAGTATTCTGAAACTCAGCTAGAGTTTGGTGACTAGTGCATCGCATGTGATGCATTTCATTTATTTATCTATAAATGCATCGTAAACAGTGCAGGTTTGTGCAATGGAACAGATCGGCGAAGTGATCAGAAGCTTGCGCAAGGCGCGCAAACTCTCTCAGCAGGCACTGGCTCAACAATACGGCATGAGCCGCGCCACCATCTCGGGGATCGAAAACAACACGGTCTCCGAAATCGGCCTGCGCAAGGTTGAGGCGATACTCAATGGCTTCGGTTACGAGCTGGTTGCCGTTCCCCGCAAGTCCAATCGCCCAACCCTCGACACTCTGCAAAAAGTGAATTTCCATGACTGAAACGCCGGACAGGTTGCAAATCCGTGTAGGTGAGCAGGTGGTTGGGACGCTGGGGCGCGGGCAGATTCGCGACGACAGTGTGTTCAGTTATCGCGAAGATGCCAGCGCCGACAATGCGGTATCGCTGACGATGCCCACTCGCCTGGACAGCTATGGCTGGGAACATGGCATTCACCCCGTATTCGAGATGAACTTGCCCGAAGGCGCGCTGCGTGAGGAGTTGATGCGGCGCTTCAGTAAAGCCGTGCGTGGCTTCGATGATTTTGCTTTATTGGCTATCGTTGGCCCACATCAGCTCGGCCGTCTGGCAATTGCCAGCACACCGGCGACTGATCAGCCTCCGGCAACATCCCTCAGCGATCTGCTGGTGCACGATGGTGCTCAGGGGCTGTTCGAAGATCTGTTACAGACCTACGGTCAGTATTCCGGAGTGTCAGGCGTGCAGCCCAAAGTGCTGGTGCGTGACAGCGCTGCCGTGATTGATCGCCTGACTCATCGGGGCGCGACTCATCTGGTCAAGGCCTTTCGCGCCGAAGAGTATCCGCAGCTGGCAACCAATGAATATTTCTGTATGCGGGCGGCACAGCACTGCGGCCTCGAAGTGCCAACATTCGAGCTCAGCGAGCGCGGCAAATTTCTGGTGGTCGAGCGTTTTGACCTGAGCGATTCGGGGTACCTCGGTTTCGAAGACTTCTGTGTACTGAACGGGTGGCCGTCGAAAGCCAAATACGACGGTTCCTATGAAGGTGCCGCGCGGCAGATCAAGGCATTTGTTTCACCGCAGTTGCTGGGCTCTGCCTTGGAAGCGTTTTTCAAGATTGTCGCGTTGTCTGCAGGGCTGAAAAACGGTGATGCGCATCTGAAGAATTTCGGCGTGCTTTACGAAGATTGTGCAGAGCAGTCATCCGTCAGGCTCGCGCCGGCGTACGACATCATCACAACGTCGGTTTATATCAAGAGCGACAGCATGGCGCTGCTGCTGGGCGGTTCAAAAGCCTGGCCCAAGTACAAGATGCTGGTGCGGTTCGGTCGTACGGCATGCAACCTGACCGAGGCGCGTTGCAACGAATTACTGCAACAAGTGGCCCACGGCATGCAGATGGCGATCGAGGAAATGGCCAGACACAGCCGCAAGTACCCCGATTTTGCCGAAGTAGGCGAGGCGATGATCGAACAGTGGACATCCGGCCTGCAACGCAGCTTGATCAAAGGCTGATGTTCAGCGCAACTGATCGCGAAACTGCCCCGGCGTCATTCCCGTCCAGCGCTTGAACGCGCGGCTGAAGCTGCTGGTGTCGGCAAACCCCAGCAGGTAACTGACTTCACTCAACGAACACTGCGGATCGCGCAGGTGCAGCAGCGCGAGGTTTTCGCGGCTCTCGTTGAGCAGCGTGTCGAAGCGACAGCCCTCATCCGCCAGATGCCGTTGCAGGCTGCGCAGGCTCAGGTGCAAGGCCTGGGCGATGCGTTCGGCGCTGGGTTCGCCTTCGGGCAGTTGTTCTTCGATGGCGTCGCGCACCTTGCGCTCCCAGGTCAGCGGCTGGAGTTGGGCCATCGTGCGCTTGAGCACCGCTTCGTTGTGTTCGGCCAGTTCCGGGTTGGCGTCGTCGAGGTGGCTGTCGAAGTCGGCGAGGGCGAACTCCAGGCGATCTTCGGCGCAGGAGAAATGCACCGGGGCGCGGAACACCTTGTGCCACTGATGCGCATCGGACGGTTCCGGGCGGCGCAGGTACACCGCCAGCGGCGCGTAATCGCGACCCAGGCGATTGCGGCAGGTACGCACGTAGATCGCGGCAAAGGCATCGATGGCTTCGAAGGCCGGCGCCGGATTGCCTGACGGAATTTTCAGACGAAACAGATAGCGGTCATCGCTGCGGCTCAGCTCCAGTTCCAGTGCATCGCTGACCACCGGGTGATAACGCACGATGCGTTCGAACACTTCGCGCAGACTGCCGCTGGCCACCAGCGCATAACCCAGCGCATGGAACGTGGTCGGGCTAACGAAGCGCGACACTCGCAGGCCGATCGCCGGATCCCCGCTGAACTGCACTGCCAGTTGCCACAGGCGCGTGGTGCCGGACAACGGATAACGCGCGTTCGGGTCGTCCATCAACTGCGGATCGAGTCCGGCCTGTTGGCACAGGCCGAGACTGTCCAGCCCCAGCGCATCGAGTTGCTTGCGCAAGGCACGGGTCCAGCTGGCGAGCGAGGTCGGTTCCTTCATGCTGATTGGCGCTTCCGGTCAACAGGTTGGCGTTCACGGCTACCATCAATAAAGCGTTCGCAGGGCAGGATGCGAACATCAATAACCAGAGGATGGAAGCATGGACCGTACTTCTGCAAGTCCCCCGCGACACAATGCTGCTCAGCGATCAGCGCATATTCGCGAAGTGGTGCTGGCCAAGGGCGTCGAGTTGCGTCAGCGCTATCCGATTTTGCAACACCAGGACGCCCTCGGCGCGGGGATTCTGGCCTTCGCCCTGGCCGGGATGATCGGTTCGGCGACGCTGTACATCACGGGTCACATGGCATGGTGGGTGTGCCTGCTGCTGAATGCGTTTTTCGCGTCCTTGACCCACGAGCTGGAGCACGACCTGATCCACAGCATGTATTTTCGCAAGCAGCGTGTGCCGCACAATTTGATGATGGGCCTGGTCTGGCTGGCGCGGCCGAGCACGATCAACCCGTGGATCCGCCGCCATCTGCACCTCAATCACCACAAGGTCTCCGGCACCGAAACCGATATGGAAGAACGCGCGATCACCAACGGCGAACCGTGGGGTTTTGCGCGGTTGCTGATGGTCGGTGACAACGTGATGTCGGCGTTCATCCGCATGCTGCGGGCCAAGACCTGGGCGCACAAATTCAACATCATCAAACGTACCCTGAAGGTTTACGCGCCGCTGGCGCTGGTGCATTGGGGCGCGTGGTACGTGTTCCTCGGCTTCCATGCGGCGAATGGCATTGCCTACCTCATGGGTTCGCCGATTGAATGGTCGGCGACCACGCTGTCGGTGATGCAGGTGATCGATATCGCGGCGGTGGTGATCATCGGCCCGAACGTGCTGCGCACCTTTTGCCTGCACTTCATCAGCTCGAACATGCATTACTACGGCGATATCGAGGCGGGCAACGTGCTGCAGCAATGCCAGGTGTTGAACCCGTGGTGGTTGTGGCCGCTGCAGGCGTTCTGCTTCAACTTCGGCAGCAGCCACGGGATTCATCATTTTGTGGTGAAGGAACCGTTTTACATCCGGCAGCTGACCGTGCCGGTTGCGCACAAGGTGATGCGTGAGATGGGCGTGCGGTTCAATGATTTCGGCACGTTTGGGCGGGCGAACCGGTTTGTTCGGCGGGATGAAGTGGTAGCGGAGGAGGCGCGTACGGCTCAGGCTTGATGGTGAATTTGCGGGCCTCTTCGCGAGCAAGCCCGCTCCCACAGGGGAACGCATTTCAACTGTGGGAGCGGGCTTGCTCGCGAAGGCACCGGATCAGGCAACCTCAATCCGGCTGAAACGGCGAAGCACTGAGAATCACCCCAGTCTCCTCCACATATTTCTGCCAATGCCCGATCAGGGTGCTGAGCTTGTCCGGCTGACTCGACGCCAGATCATGAATCTCCCCCGGATCGCTGCTCAGGTCGTAAAGCTGCCAGGTCGCCGGCCCCACCGGCCCGGGGATCCACACGGCTTTCCACGAGCCCTGACGAATTGCCCGCCGCCCAAACAACTCCCAGCCAGTCACGGTGTGCTCGTCATGCACCTGCGCCGTTTCGCCAGACAAAAAGCCCAGCCATGATTTACCGCGCAGCGGCGCCACCGGTTTGCCGTGCCATTGCTTGCCCGGATGGCGCACGCCGGCCAGATCGAGAATGGTCGGTGTAATGTCCATCACCGTGCCAAAGCCGTGGCTGATCTGCCCTTTGATCGGCAGTTGCGGATAGTGCAGCAGCGCCGGTACGCGAATCCCGCCTTCGGTGGTGAACGCCTTGAACAGCCGTGACGGCGCCGTCGCCACCTGCGCCCAGCTCGGCCCGTACCACACGTAGGAATTGGCGCGGCCGATGTTGTCGAGGCTGTTGTCGTAATGCTGATTGAGGTAGGTCAGCAGTTCCGGGCCGAACTTGGGAAACGCCTCCAGCAGTGCGCCCTCGGCACCGTTGTCGGACATGAACAGGATGAAGGTGTTATCGAGTTGGCCCTGCTGGCGCAGGTAATCGACCACCCGGCCGATGTTCCAGTCCATGCGCTCGACCATGGCCGCGTAGACCTCCATGGCCCGCGCGGAAATCTGCCGTTGCTCATCACTCAGCGCGTCCCATTGCGCATTCAGTTGAATCAGCGGATGTGGCTCGACATCCGGCTCGATCAGCCCCAGCGCCTTGAGTTTTTCCAGGCGTTCGAGGCGCAAGACTTCGGGACCGGCGTCGTAGCGGCCACGGTATTTTTCGACCACCTCGGCCGGTGCCTGCAACGGCCAGTGCGGTGCGGAGAAGGGCAGGTAGGCGAAGAATGGCCGGCTCTGATCGCGCTCCTTGAGGTACTGCAGCAGCTTGTCGCCGAAGGCATCCGACGAGTAGAAATCCTTGGGCAATTCGTCGACAAAGGTGTCGTCTTCGATATACAGCGCCGGCGTCGATTTCAGCAGTCCGGGTGTGTGTTCGTCGTAAGTCGGCTCGAAACCATAGTGGTTGGCCGCACCCGGCAGCAGCGAGAACGAGCGCTCGAAACCGCGAGCCTGCGGTGCCAGTTCAGCGGTCAGGCCGAGGTGCCATTTGCCGCTCATCAACGTCTGGTAACCGGCCTCGCGCAGCAGCTCGGGCAGGGCCACAACGCGGTCGTTGAGATAGCCTTCGTAACCCGGTTTGCCGATCAACTCCGGGGTCAGCGCTTCGGCCATGGTGCCGATGCCGGCGATGTGGTGGTCGGTGCCGGTCAGCAGCATCGAGCGGGTTGGCGAGCAGGTCGGAGCGGTGTGGAAATCGGTCAGGCGCAGGCCATTGTTGGCCAGAGCGTCGAGGTTCGGCGTGGCGATTTCGCCACCGAAGGCGCCGATGTCGGAAAAGCCGAGATCGTCGGCCAGAATCACCAGAAAGTTGGGGCGTTGCGGCATCGAAAAGCTCCTCTCAGCAGGCAATGAACGACAGCGGCAGATCGCGGATCTGGACCGGCAGGCTCGGTTGGTAATGGTCGTCACTGGTCAGTTCGTGCAGCAGCTCTTCGCGCAACTGATGGAAGTCGAAACTGCTGCGCTGACGCGGGTGCGGCAGGGCGATGTCGACGACTTGCTTGATCCGTCCCGGACGCGGCTCCATCACCACCACGCGATCGGCGAGAAAGATCGCTTCTTCGACGTCGTGGGTGACGAGGATCGTGGTGATTTTCGCCCGGTCGCGGATCGCCAGTAGCTCGTCCTGCATTTGCTGACGGGTCAACGCATCAAGGGCGCCGAACGGTTCGTCGAGCAGCAGGATCCGTGGACTGGCGACCAGCCCGCGAGCAATCGCCACGCGCTGGGCCATGCCGCCGGAGAGCTGGTGCGGATAGGCGCGGGTGAAATCGCGCAGGCCGACCAGATCGATGAAATCGTTGATGCGCTGCTGCTTTTCAGCGGCGCTCAATGGTTCGTTGACCAGGCCGAGGCCGATGTTGTCGGCCACCGTCAGCCACGGGAACAAACGGTGCTCCTGAAACACGATGCCACGCTCGCCGCCGATGCCGCTGACGGCTTTGCCATCGACGCTGATCTGCCCGCGAAACTGCGTATCCAGACCCACCAGCAAGCGCAGCAAGGTAGATTTGCCGCAGCCGCTGGAGCCGACAATGGCGACGAATTCGCCCTCGGCGATGTCGAGGTTGAATTCGCGAATCGCCTCCAGTTCGAAACCGTCGACGTCGAAGGATTTGCCTACATGGGTGAAGCTGACAATCGGTGCGTTCATGCGTGTCTCCAGCGAGTAGCGCGAATTTCCAGGCGTTGGCCGATCAGGTTGAGCAGGGCGCCGGTGAGGCCGACCAAAAGCATCGCGGCCATGATCAGGTCCATGCGCAGCAGTTGTTGGGCGCCGATCATCTGGCTGCCGATGCCGCCGTTGGACGGCATGAAATATTCGGCGCCGATGGTGCCGAGCCAGGCGTAGATCAGGCTCAGGCGCAGACCAGCGAAAATCCCCGGCGCCGCACCCGGCAGCACCAGACGACGCAGGCGCTGGCCGAGGCTCAGGCGCAGCACCTGCGCGGCTTCGTTGAGTTGTGGCGAGAGGTTGGCGACGCTGCGCTGGGTGGCGATGAACAGCGGGAAAAACGCGGCGAGGGCGACGAACACCCACTTCGCCAATTCACCCAATCCGAACCACGCGGTGAGCAGCGGCACCCAGGCGAAAATCGCGATCTGGCGAATGGCGGCGAGAGTCGGGCCGAGCAGCCGTTCGCTGGTGCGCGACAGACCCAGCAACAGGCCGAGGGCGAAACCGAGTCCGCCGCCCAGCAGCAACCCGCCAAGGGTACGACCGAGGCTCAAGGCCATGCCGCTGATCAGCGTGCCGTCGAGCAGACCGTTACTGGTCGTTTCCAATACCGCCAGCGGGCTGACCAGAATATTCACATCGAGCCACTGCTGATCGCTCGCCACTTGCCACAAGCCGATCAGGCTCAGCGGCAACAGCCACGGTTGCAGCCGTTGCCAGCCTTGATAACGTGGGCCTCGGCGGATTTCCGCAGTCGCCGGGTGCGGCCAGTGCACCAGTTTGCGGTCGAGAAAACCGATGCCGCGATCCATCGCCACACCGAGGACACCGATGACCACGATGCACACGAACACGATGTCGAGCATGAACAGTTGCCGTGCCCAGACCATCAGGTAGCCGATGCCTTCGCTGGACGCCAACAGCTCCACCGCCAGCAATGAAGTCCAGCCAGCGGCCAGGGCCAGACGCACGCCGGCCATGAACGCCGGCAGTGCAGCGGGCAGTACTAGGCGCCGGATCAGCAAATACGACGGCAGGCGCAATACGGCGGCGGCTTCGCGCAGTTTCGGTTGCGCATCACGAACGCCGACCAGGGTGTGCAGGGTCACCGGCACCACGATGGCCTTGATCAGCACCACCAGTTTCAGCACTTCGCCGATGCCGAAAAACACCATGAACAGCGGAATCCACGCCAGCGTCGGTACCTGTGCCAGACCGGCGAACGTCGGGAAGACCAGGCGTTCGAGGCGACGGCTGAAGCCCAGCGCGGCACCCAGCAGCGCACCAGCTGAGATCCCTGCCAGCAAGCCCCAGAGCAGACGTTGCAGGCTGATCCACAAATGACTCCACAACTCGCCCTGGGACAGCTCGATGGCGCTGTTCCACACCAGCGATGGCGCCGGCAGGATCTGCTCGCTCATCCATTGATTGCGTGCGGCCAGCCACCACAGAGCGAACAGGCTGATCGGCAACAGCCATGGCAACAGACGTTGGTTGAGGCTCGGCCACGCGCGCCGGCTTTTCAGAGGTGGCGCGGGCAGCGGCAGGCTGAGCAGGGAATCACGGGCCATGGGTGACCTCCGTTGTCGGGTTGCATGGCGAACCGCTGTGCCTGTGTGGGAGTGGGCTTGCTCACGAAGACGGAGTGTCAGGCACCGATGATGGTGAATGACACGGCCTCTTCGCGAGCAAGCCCGCTCCCACAATTGGCTAGCGGTGTATGCAAAATCGATCTATAAAAATTCAAATCAATTCTATTGAGAGATAAGCCAGACCATTTAAGGCTTGCAGCGCGACGCGCATCCAATGCATTCGAAGAATATTTTCGATGCTGTTAATGCATACGCCGCTGCAGCCCGCGTGATTTCACGCTTAGCGCTAAAGGCTATAAAAATGTGCATTTATAGTATTTAAGCGAAGGTCACGCTTCGGCCTACTTTCGGCTCCTCAACGCCTGTCGTGATCAAGGAGCCGTACCCATGAACTTTCCCTTCAAACGAGTCTTCAGTCTGTTTGCCATTCCGGCACTGGCGGGCCTGTTGGCGATTACCGCGCAGGCCGACGAGCTCAAGGAAATCAGGATCGCTGTGCCCGACCTGAGCGCCGGCACCCAGCACAGCGGCGGCGGTGTGGTGGATGTGCTGCGTGATCAGCAGATCTTCGAAAAAGCCTTCGCCGATCAGGGCATCAAGATTCAGTGGAGCTTTTTCAAGGGCGCCGGGCCGGTGATCAACGAGGCGTTTGCCAACGGTCAGGTCGATCTGGCGTATCTGGGCGACCTGGCGGCGATCATCGGCAAGTCCAATGGCCTCGACACGCGTTTGCTCAGCGCCAGTGCGCGCGGGGTGAAACAGTATCTGGGCGTGGTGCCGGGGTCGGGGATCAAGACCCTGCAGGATCTGAAAGGCAAGCGCGTGGCGATCTTCCGTGGCACCGCCACGCAGCTGTCGTTTGATGCGGCGCTGGCCAGTCAGGGCTTGAGCGAGAAGGACCTGAAAGTGATCAATCTCGACTTCAGCGGCGCGGTCGCGGCACTGGCGGCGAAACAGATCGACGCGTCGTGGGGCAGCTCAGGGCTGACGGCACTGCAAGCCAAGGGGCTGGCTGAATTGCCGCTCAATACCAAGGATCTGGGTGGCGCCGGCAGTGTGCAGTCAGTGCTGGTCGGCACCGGCAAGTTCGTCGACGGGCACCCGGAGGTCGTGGCAAAACTGCTCAAGGCGCAGCAGCAGGCGGTTGAGTGGCTGACTCAGGACAGCAACAAGGCTGCCTACGTGCAATTGGTGTCGGGGCTGGCGAGTTATCCACCGGTGATCCTGACCCAGGACCTTCAGGATCAGAAACTCAGCGAAGTGTTCCCGTCGACGCTCGACCCGGTGTTCCTCGGCAAGTTGCAGGATTCGGTGGACCTGGCGGCGCAGCAGAAGCTGATTCGCAAGCCGTTCAAGGTCAGTGATTGGGTGGCGCCTGAACTGGCGGCGGCCAAGCTCTGAATCTCCAGTATCTGGACGGGCCTTTTCGCGAGCAAGCCCGCTCCCACAGGGATCTTCAGTGAACACAGATTTTGTATTCACAACGATCCCCTGTGGGAGCGGGCTTGCTCGCGAAGGCGTCCTCAAACCGCGACACTGATTGCCTGTTTATCCACCGCCACCAACGTCTCGATCATCGCTCTTGCTGCCGGCGACAAGCGAAATCCTGTGCGACTGACAATCCCGCAGCGCGCGTTCATGCTCTCCAGATTCTGCGGCAGATTGCGCCAGTGCAGCAGCGCCAGTGAACCCTGGGCAATGTCCTCGTAAAACGCCTCTTCCGTACCGATGCCGATGGCATTCGATTGCAGCACCACTTTCACCAGCGCCGGGAAATGCTCGGTCTCGATGGTCGGGGAAAAATCGATCCGGCCGCTGAGGTTCGCCAGCAGTTTGCGAATCCCCGGCGGGATCAATGTGGTCGCCAGCGGGTAGTCGAACATGTCGTTGGTCGACAGGCTCTCCTTGGCCAGCAGCGGGTGCCCGGGACGGCAGAAAAACACCCCGCGCTTGGGCGTCAGGGCCTGGGTCTGGAAGTTCGGGTCGGCTTCGAAGTGGCGGATGTCGGCGATGAAGAATTCGATCTCTTCACGGCTCAGCGCACGGCTGAGTTTTTCCCAGTTATCCACCTGAAAACAGGTGCGCACTTTCGGGTGCGCGTTGATAAATTGCGCCACCGCGTCCGGCACCAGTTTCACCGCCGGGGCCGGGCCGCAGCCGAAGTGCAGTTCCCCGGCATCGAGCTTGGTCATCTGCGTCACTTCCGCGCTGAGCAGCGCCGCGCCTTGCACCAGGGTCAGGGCGTGTTGCAGCACCACCTGGCCTTCGGGTGTCGGGCGCAGATCCTTGTTGCCGCGATCCACCAGCACGCAGCCGAACTCTTGCTCCAGCCCTTGAATGCTGCGGCTGAACGCCGGTTGAGTGATGCCCATCGCGTCCGCCGCACGGACAAAACTGCGGTGTTCGTTGAGGGCGATGAAGTAGCGCAACTGGCGAAGATCCATATGCTTTTCCGGCATCCTAAAAATAGCTCGAAGGCATTTGCGACGAGGGTTGCTTGAGGTTTTAAATGCAAGCTCTTATTCCGTCAACGAAGCATGTGAATATCTATTAGATGTAAATGGAATATAGATAGAGCGATGTTTCGCTGCCGCCTAACCGCAAGCAGTCGATGAGGGTCTACCCATGAGCAATGCCGCACTCGCTGTAAAACCTGCTGTCCACGCGCTGGAAATCCATCCGGTGGCCGGCCGTATCGGCGCCGAGATTCGTGGCGTGCACCTGTCCGGTGAACTGGACGCCGCCACGGTCGAAGCCATTCAGCAAGCGCTGATCCAGTACAAGGTGGTGTTCTTCCGCGAGCAGACCCAGCTCGACGATCAGCGCCAGGAAGCCTTCGCCCATCTGCTCGGCGAGCCGGTGGCGCATCCGACCGTACCGGTGCGTGAGGGCACGCGGTATCTGCTGGAGCTGGACGGGGCCGAGGGCCAGCGCGCCAACTCCTGGCACACCGACGTGACCTTCGTCGACGCCTACCCGAAAGCCTCGATCCTGCGCTCGGTGGTGGCCCCGGCCTTCGGTGGCGACACCCTGTGGGCCAACACCGCGACCGCGTACAACGAACTGCCGAGCGAACTGCGCGAGCTGGCGGACAAACTGGTCGCCGTGCACAGCAACGAATACGACTACGCCGGGGCCAAGCCGGACGTGTCGGCGGAGAAGTTGGAGCGCTATCGCAAGGTCTTCACCTCGACCGTCTACGAGACCGAGCATCCGGTGGTGCGTGTGCATCCGATCAGCGGCGAGAAAAGTTTGTTGCTGGGGCACTTCGTCAAACGCATCAAGGGTTATTCGCAAGCCGATTCGGCACATTTGTTTGGCCTGTTGCAGAGCCATGTGATCCGTCAGGAAAACACCGTGCGCTGGCGCTGGAAGGCCGGTGATGTGGCGATCTGGGATAACCGTTCGACTCAGCATTATGCGATTGATGATTACGGCACCCAGGATCGTATCGTGCGGCGGGTGACGCTCAAGGGTGAGGTGCCGGTTGGGGCATCGGGGCAGCGTAGTCAAACCATCAAAGGGCTTGATATCGGCGGCGTTTGATCGGGCCCTTTCGCGAGCAGGCTCGCTCCCACATTGGAAGTGTGTTGAACACAATGGATGTGAACAACATATGGCCCTGTGGGAGCGAGCCTGCTCGCGAAGCTTTTAATTCACCAAACGCCAATCTGCACGACCTTCTCGGTCTCCGGCTCGCCATAGCGAAACCGCTGCCCACGCAAATCAATCTCCTGATGACTGATCGTGGTCCGCCGCTTCAAGCCGCGTACCCATTCAAACAGATACCCCGCATGCTCCTCGCACACCGCCGCGTAGGCCGGATCCTCACCCCGATCGCGCAGCTCCTGCGGATCATTCAACAGGTCAAACAGTTGCGGCCGGAAGCCGTCGTACGCCAGGTATTTCCAGCGCTCGCTGCGTACCATGGTCATGCGGCAGCGGTCGATCGGCTGGCCAAGTCGCTCGCGTGCCGGGGCCTGAAAGGCGTAGTCGTATTCGCTGATGGCGTAGCGGCGCCAGTCGGGATTTTCTCCGTGTAAAAGCGGGATCAGCGAGCGTCCTTCCAGCCGATGCTCGGCGCCCGGCAGGCCCAGTGCCTGGAGAAAAGACGGCAAGGCATCAATGGTTTCCGCCAATCGCTCATCCACCGTACCGCGGGTGATGTCCGCCGCCGCGCGCGGGTCGCGCACGATCAATGGCACGCCCACCGCTTGCTCCAGCAGAAACTCCTTCTCACCCAGCCAATGGTCGCCGAGAAAGTCGCCGTGATCGCTGGTGAACACGATCAAGGTGTCATCCCAACGACCGTTGCTCTGCAGAAAATCGAATAGCCGCCCGAGTTGGTCATCCACCTGCTTGATCAGGCCCATGTAGGTGGGGATTACATTCAATCGTACTGAGTTACGGGAGAAGTTGAGGCTTTCCTCATGCTGGCGAAACGCCGTGTATACGGGGTGTTTGCTGGCTTCGGAGGGC
>Ga0157372_10003520_pt1 | contig 16868 bp, 15 predicted proteins | sample C55metaG_FD_115307 | JGI IMG/M metagenome (GOLD analysis project Ga0157372, IMG submission 115307) | Corn rhizosphere microbial communities from Kellogg Biological Station, Michigan, USA - C5-5 metaG | ecosystem: Host-associated > Plants > Roots > Rhizosphere > Soil | place: USA: Michigan... | reverse complement strand
TTTTTGGAATCGCCGAGCCTTGGCTCTTTGCGTTGGGTCTAATTTGAGACTACGCTTCGTTCTATTCTGCTTCAACAGGCGGTTAATTTGTGACGTACCCGGAAGCTGCAGAAACCCTGGACAAGGTGATACCGACACCTAGTCATTACAGCTTAGTCTGAACGACCGAAAGGAAGAAGCACGGAGAAACGGTTCCCATACCAAAGCTCCACCCGATCAATCAGTAAATCTGCTGTGGTCGATGAACCGACGGATATTAACTTCCAATGATCTACAGGATTCCCCGTATGCTCCGTTCATGCGCGTCTCTGTTACTTATCGAACAGTATGAATTCCGCCAGAGTGGAAACTCGAAAGAAACAATACGCTGCCCCGAAATTGAGCGACCTCGGTGCAGAAAAGACAAAAGCATTTCTGCTGGATCAAGCAGCTCAGGGCGATCAGGAAGCCAAGGATCTCCTGAATTTTCTGAGACAAAATTCCGCGTAATTGCGATGCCTCGACTTTACGATTTCTCATCTTGGAAAAATCGTCCGACGGCTAATCTCCGACGAGGCACCAGAATTCCTTGCGAGATTCGGCTCACTTTGGTTACGCTCGATTCGGCCCATCCTTTTTTTGAGCCATGTTTGGTAGTCCTCGTAAATCCCCAAGGATGCGGTCTGAGATTCGGGCGTCCGCTGGAGATCGGAACCCGCGTTCGATTGGAAGGTCTTCCTGCCAAACGCAGCGTCACCGCGCAGGTAGTGAACTGCATTTCCCTCGGCGAATATGAGAAGTTCTGGCTTCTGGGACTAGCACTCGATGAGCCGGGCAATGTTTGGGGAATCGACAAACCGCCCGAAGACTGGTTCTGATCTAGGAATCCGCATTTTGGATTCGCGGCGCAAGTAACTTTTCTGCCAGCAGAGCCACCAGCACATCAGCATTACTGGGCTTGATGATGTAATCGTCGATCCGCGAGTGAATGCCTTCTACCGCGCTTTCTACAGCCGGATATGCGGTCAGAATCATCACAACGCATGTGGGATTCACCTTCTGCATAGCACGGACAACATCGTACCCGTCGCCTTCACGTTCGATATTCAGATCGCACAGAAGCAGGTCGAATTCTTGATTTTGGGCTTTCTGAATGCCCTCGGCAACAGTAGCAGCAACCGTGACCGTAAAACCGTAACGCCGCAAAATCACTGGCAGCGTGGCACGGATGGCGGGTTCATCATCTACGAACAGAAGGCGCTTTCGAGCGAGACTCCCCTTCTTCGCCGCTGGAATGTGGGTTTGCTCAGCCATTTAGGAACGGTAACGATCTACGACTTCACCAACGATCCGTAGGAACGTGTGCGCGGATTCACTCTTGTTTATGAAGACATCCGCGCCCAGCAGCCTCTCCGGAACCGTGCCTAAATACAGAATAATTGGAACCTCTGGCTTCAGCCTTTTCATCTCCCTTGCAAGCTGAGCGCCTGTGGTTCCGTGAAGGAAGTGGTCCGTTATGGTGGCGCACACAGGAGCTTCGCGCAACACGCGCAACGCTTCCTGCGCCGTGCTCACCCCGATCACGTTGTAACCACTCTGTTCGAGGAATGGTTTTCGCAGGCTCAGGTGCATCGAATTGTCCTCGACGCACAAGAGCAGAGGCTTTGTGGGCTTAACCGGGCGGGATTTTCGTCGCAACTCCTGGTACCGAGTGTTGGGCAAAATCCTCCTATGTAAAGAACCAACAATTCATGCTCTCCTATGTGGCTGCCAAGGGTAAATACAGGGAAGGCTGTAGTATGCCGCGCAGGAGTGCTTTGCGTGGAGGCGGCTGACTGTTCTGGCGCTTGTCGTTTCGTGATGTACGGATGTCTATTCTTTACGCATCTCGGGGGTTATGTGTCGGCTACATTGCAGAGAGCAACCTCGAGAGCATTCGATGCAAGGTTTGCAAGGGGACATTCTTATTGGCAGATACTCTCGCGATCCTTGGTGTATTTATGGTAGGGGCCTCAGCCGGATCAGTACTGAGTTATCTGCACTGGAGAACTGCTCTCCACCGATACCGCAAAAGCATTGAAGGCGCCTGCGCAGAATTTGATCGCCGCCAATGCGGGGATGTCAATTACAAAATGAAAGCCTTACTTTTATGCCATGACCCCGAGACGGTCAGAATCGTTTCTCATCTGTTTCGCGAAGTAGGGGTGGAAACACAGACGTGTGAGTCGGAATCGCATGCGCTCACTCGATTAACTTCCGGCAAGTTCGAAGCCCTGGTGGCGGACTATGACGAACTCACGAAGTGGCCTGAGGTAGTCAAGAATGTCTGCGCTCTACGTCCAAATCAAGACTTATCTCTTTTTGCCATAGCTTCCGAAGGGCGCGCAAAAACCGCAGCGTCGAGCTTGGATAACGCACTCGTGATCGAGAGGCCGTTCATATTGTCAGATATGAGGAGCCTCTTGCGAACTGTATACGGCCGGATGATTCGCAGTTCGGAAACTTATTTTCGTATGAACGTCGACATTCTGGTTTACCTGGCGAGGGCGTCCGGGGTTGTTCTGCAGTGTTCCACGCTTAACATTAGCCAAAACGGGATGGCCGTAATAACTCCCATCTCTCTCGATATCGGAGAAGTGCTGAACCTGATGTTCTCAATTCCTCATAAGGATGTAGTGGTGAGTGCAGAAGGTACTGTGATCTGGGACGATGCTAGAGCCAAAGCGGGGATTCGCTTCGAATGTTCAAGTGCGCGTGCACAGGCCCGCTTCTGCGAGTGGCTGCACGATCACTTTTGCATGCAACTAGACGCTCAGAGTGTGAAAGGGCACGTTAGGGGTGCGGATAAACCTGCTTAGCCACGTGAGGTTGAATCCGGATGTACTCAGATGCAAGTTCTAACAAGATGATACGGAGCTTACTTACTCCCGACCCACCAGATCCAAGGGAACGAATATGCTCTTCATCCCTCGAACCCAAATGCAAATGCGGCGCCTCTATGCTGTGGTGGATGGTGGCGGAAACGCTAAGTTGTCGTGTTTGCCCAGTACGCCGTTGGTGGAACTTTTGGCGCCACTTCGCACCGTTCTATAGTCCTGAGGATCTATGACTCAGGACATTCGGTGCGCGATGCGTGAACTTGTTTATTCCACCGTTGCTTGCTTGAACGGGTTCCTCAACAAGACGGTCGCGGGTCTCTCGCCAACAAGAAAAGCGCCTTGCGTCTTTTTCCTTGCGTTGACGCTAGTTTTTATGAGTTGTTCTTCGGTAACGCGCAATCAACAGAATGTGAATGCAAAACCCAACGTGAAACCGGTCGAGCCACCACCCCGCCCTTCGCTTCATATCGATTCAGTGATTCAACACGGGCACATCATTGAGATATCTGGATCAACCAATCCAGGCGCGGTGGTCATGATTAATGGACAGACGGCATCCACGATCTTCGGAGCAAATGGGTTTCGTCAGTTCATGGGGCCATTTCCTCGCGGAACCAAAATCATCACAGTAACTGCCCAGGACGAACGAGGAGGCGTAAATACACAGCAAATAGCAGTAACAATCCGATAGTCGCAAAACTCCAATCACATTCCCCTTGGCACTCATAAGTGCAGCGGGCCAGGTCCAACTTGATGAAATGTATGCTTCTTAGAAACGGGCTGATTGCGAAAGGCCGTAAATGTGAGAGTGCGTATGCCTGGTTGCATCGTCCTCAGCGTATACTCGGCAGCAATTGCCGTGTCGTCATCCCGACAGAAATTTCTCAACCCGACAGATGCACCGGCCTTTTGGAAGAGCAGCCATTCCCGCTCAGTGCGGGCAAGAGTAGTCCCCGAAAGAAAGTTATCGAGTTTCTGGCCCACCAAGTTGTCTGCAGTCGTCCCGATTAAGTTCGCCATGCAAACATTCGCGTCGAGAATGACGCGTGCGTCGTCAAGAATAAGAGTAGGGAGTGGAGAATTGAGGAAGATCGCCCATGAGCGTTTGTCTCCCAATGCCGTCCTGGACACATTCGAGAGCCACGCATCTATCTCACGTGGTATGGCAAATACCACTGATCCTTTGCTCGGTTTAATGCGGCGAATCGGGAACCTGTATAACTGCTCCCAACGTTGAACGGTTTTCGCAGAGGCTGCTACATAAGCAGCAATTTCCTTCCAGGAGCGAAGTACTCGGCTGGACGCCGCCGCTGACTCCTTACAAACGCTTTTGTCATCGTCCCTTGTCACCGCAGGAACAGGAACAACGACTCCCCCTACCTGTCGAACTTCGCCCAGGTGATTCCTTATAGGAAAAAAATTGACGACCCAGCGTTCAGTTACAGTCTTGGTCGGGAGCTTCCCGCCAACTTCTAGATTCGAAATTGTGCATCCTGTAGCTAATACGCGCCTGATCGCTGGCTCGGGTCCATCTGCGACGCCTCCAAGAATTGCCCGCACCGTTCGGCCCAAATGGAAATCAACTGAGTAACGATGCACATTCGCCAGCCACGGATTAACAGCTTGGTATCGCAGTTCTTCATCAATGACAGCAAGCCCGACATTCGAATTGCTGAAGAAATCAGCCAAACTGGCTACAAATTTTTGGTCCGAAGCAGAATAGTGGTCCATTGTAGGTTTTGTATTTCACGCCTATTCCGAGAAGCGCAACGGCCCTGATTCGCTTTCCGGATCATAGAATGTAGCACAGTCGTTCCTGACCTGGGCAGCAAATACGCTTTCGTGGAAATATCGACATTCTTGCGTGGGGAGTACGGGCCTGGACTAAAGAAACCTGTCATTCCTGCGTTCCGCAGCTTCTCGCTGTAACATTCGCTGTGCGCCTTCATAAAACGGGCATCGTCTCTATTTTGTTCTGCGTTCTGTCCAGAATTCCGACCGCCAAAAATAAATTTCACCACCTGTGAACGGAAATCGGTCACCATGGTGATCATCGTTTCCGCGAGAAAATGTTGTGGAGACCAGCCGTCGAGTAGTTCGGAAACAGATCGTACAGCCAGCGAAACAGCGAAGGCCAGGCACGTCGTACGGCAAGTGTTTCGCAAGTCCTCAGAAATGCCGCACTTCCCTTCCCGCTGGCTCGTACTCATCCGCCGATCGTCGCTTGAAGTCAAACACCAGTGGCCAATTTCCAGCGAAAGCATATCGATTCCCAAGGCATCATCATGTCGTTTTCCATCTTGGAAACCTTTCACAAGCCGCGCTCAATACCGGCAATTTGTACGGTTTTCCGACCGCCGCCAGAGGCACCTCCGAAAAACAGTCCGTGCCTAAACCGGAGCATTTCTTGCCTGCGCGATCGCGCATTCTTCGAGCCCTTCCTCTTGCCCGTGAGGCGATCCCCCAGCGAATCTAACTTCGTCCTTGTATCTGAACACCTCCGCCTAGCGCGGATGTGGTCTTTAACTTTCATCATGACTCAGTCAGTCGTGAATCAATCTATGGTGCAGCGATGGCGTGTGCAGATAGAACATTTCTTTGGTGGGACCGCGAGGTGGATCCGGCAGGACGGCCCATAAGAGAGGATGTGCGACAAGCGGGCCATGAGATTTGGGAGCATGCATGTCAACGGACGCGGTTTCTTCTCGGCGACGCTGGCCCTGCCGCCGAGCTTATGGAAAATTCGGTTGCGCAGGTCTCCCGGTATTTAGACCGCATCGGTGCGACCGAATCCTCGGGACCGAGGCACGGGCTGCTGATGGTTGCTTTCTGCCGGGGCCTGCGACGGTACGCGGCCAGATTGAATCGGCTTGAATTAGTTGGAGGATCAGGCGAACTTGCAATACGCGCAATCGATGATGGCGCGATGCGCCGATTCAATGCCTGCCTGGACCTTGAGAGCATTGTTCAACGGCTCAGCGGCAGGAACAGCGCTGTCCTGATGCTGCGGGCGGCCGGTTTCAAATGGAATGAGGTTGCAGAGCTATTCGGGACATCGGTCGCCACGGTTCGTAATCGTTTCTGGCGCGAGATAGACAAAATCAGAAAATAAAACTAGGCCGGGAGGTCAGCTTGGTTTTTTCTTTGGTGCGGCTCCAATTTCCGTGAGGTGTTTGCACTGCTCGATGTTGGCGTCATCGTTCTCGTGCGAAAGTAAATCACTTGGGGACACGGTGAGATGCAACTTACCCGGTATTCACCGCGAGCTCCATCGTATCGAATACGGCTGGATGTCCGAGAAAAAGGATGAAATGCACCGTTCTGCATCTCTCACACGCGATACCCATGCACACAGGCATGGCTGATTATCGCACCCTGGATCGGCCTATCTGCGGGGACGAGTTCCCAGCCAGTACAGGTTCAGAACGTCTTCATGGAACTGACGCAACCAGGCTGCTATTTCCCTGGGCTGAAAAGGCAATTCACCTGGACCAAGATCGCGATTGAGCAACTCCGCAATTTCTTCAGCCGTGCTTGGCTTTCGGATCTTATTCAGCGCCCGGTGCACATGTTCTTCAAGCCGGCGGTTCGTCTTGGGGATCTGTCGAAAGTCCGACTCTCGGGTTTGGGGGTGAGTTTGATGGGTGCTGCTCATACGGTACGAAATGTAGTACGAAATATAAAAGGAGCGCCAGAGCCTCAAGGCTCACAATGGCGGTTCAACGGTGCCGATTATCCGCGGCACAAAATAGGAAAGGCTGCGACATTGGTTATGCTCTAGCTATCAGCTCCTGCGAGGAAGCTAACAGCGTGGAGACATGCACCGTCGCAGCCCTTGATGTGATTACTGCTTTCGCAGTTCCAAACCCCAACTGCTCCTCGCAGAGTTAGTCGGTTTTTTCGGGTCTGGCTGCCCGTCAGGTTACCCTGCTGGGCTTATCACCCAGCTTACTTCGGACTGGCTAATTTTATTAAGCCAACCCTTTCAGCCGTCGACGTGTGTCAAATTAAACAGTTGCGTGAAGGATGTCAACGTAGTTTTCGCTAGAATTTGGAGATTTCTGTGAATGCTTTTGTGGAAAACGTGGAGGGCCCTTCTGATTTCTTTTGTTTTTCTTCTGTTCGACTGGTCACTGTGCTCGCTGTCTGGTCGGATGACGATAACGGCAAGCGGCCGCGATCGCAGACTACGCTGTCGCCTCCAGTTCCTCCTCCATCGCTGACTGCATCTCTAATCCTGCGTCTTTCCTGATTTGTGCCTCATAGGCGGCCTGTTCCTTCTTGGCTTCTCTTACCGGCAGAAGTTCCATATGACTGGGAGGAAAGACGAACGTCTGCACAAAGTTGAGCCGGTGGGAATTTAATCTTCGCCCCACAACTTCCCTTCGGTGCTGCTTGCAAAACTGGCAAAAATCTTCCGCATCGATGACCTCTCTCCTCAGCCCGTCGGTTCCCACCGTCCGGGCCTTCAGCCAACCTCGGTCAATCCATTTTTGTATCTCTTCCACACGAACATGCAAGGCTCTCGCCAGGGTGTATTTCGTGAACCAGTCTTCTCCCATGCGAGCATTCGCACCCAGTCGGTGCAACATGGCGCGGACCGAAGTCGGCGAACGGCGCAGTAGTGTGGTGACTTCGATCAGGGAGTGAGAAGCAATCAGGTCGAGCAGCTTCTGCTGCTCCGCTGTCGTCCACTGCCGGTAGCTGCGCTTAGAACTTAGTCCCGACTGGCGTACAAATCTCCAGCAGGCGCTCCTTGGGTTTCCTGAGACCGCTGCCAGATTTGTGATAAGAGCTCTTAACGCTTTATAACCATCCCGCGTGCCCGCTCGAGCACCTGCGCCACTCAGATAAACTCGAACCATCTGTCGCGCGGAGCCGGGCCAACGAAAGGTGCGGCGACGTTGGTGAGTCTGCCCTTTGCTGACTTCAACTTTGTCACCGACGCTCACTTCCGCTCCTACCTATATATGGCGACAGGAAAGGAATGTGTCTCAATTTTGCGCAGCATTTTGTTTCGCGGGACTGTGGGCGAGCGTGATGCACATAAAGATTGGTCTCGACATCGATGATGGATCGTGGGATTCTGCTACCGGCCGGGTCAAAGATTGTGGTTCATTTAAAGAAGAGGGCACAATGGATTGGGAAACAGAGTTGATTAATTCCTTTGAGACCATCGTGCATCGGGACTTCCCCAATCCTCAGCGTATTGGTTGCCCAGGACGCGATTCACTCGTTGGTCTGGCCGCCTGCATCGGGGATGCTCAATCCGCCATGGTGCTCGCTCATATCCGGCAGTGCGCCCCTTGCTTCGATGAACTCAGGGAACTCCGGAGAAAAACGAAGTCATGAACGCATCGCCCAGCGATGGCACAGGTGCTGGCACTTGACGCGAGACTTAGAGTACCGAGAGAATCATTCGATAAATTTTTTCTAGGTAAATCCAGCCAACGCTACAGGGCTGAATGTAAATGATCCGCAAAGGAGGAAATCCCGGTTGGGGTAGCGGAAACTCGTCGAAGGATCGAGCCTCTGCGCCGACTGAATTTGAGATGCAAGCGCAAAGCTTGGGTCTAACTGAGGAGAGCTACGAGTTCTCGGATCGGCTGCGACGTTGGTGCGAGGACAATCGGCATCGATGCTACGTGCCGGAGTGGCTGCTGAAGAGATGGCGCATGTCCGTCGATCCAAATGCGGCGTGAGCGTCTGGCACTCACAACAGATTGACCGAGCCCTGCCGTCACTCAGCAGTTGTCAATGTAAAACACCAGTTCCCCGTGTCCTCCCACGGACTCCCTCCACTGCCCCGATAAGCTCTGCATGTTGGCAAGCAGTGGAAAAAGTGCGTCTTCATCCACGATCATTCCCTGCTCTTCCAGACTATCTTTGAAACTCAAGGCGCTGAAGCGTCGGTCGGATTGGATGTAATCGAGGATTTTCGTTCCGTCCTCGAACCATACCGCGGTGTTCTCTCCATAACTATGTTCGTCGCTTGCGGTGCCCACTCTCGCGGCAAGGTCGTGGAGGAGCGTGATCAGCGCCTTAGGTTCGACGAAACAGGACGAATGCGTATTCCATATTTCCTTCACTGGACGGAAACACAGACTCATGGATTAGTACCTCTTCGTTTTCGTAAGATTGGGTGAAGCAGGCAGTCGGGAGCGGTCGGCGACCACGATTCGGGGTGTTGCAGCAGGGTCCTCAAAGATGCTTTGTCCATTAGTAATGGACAGGCAAAAATAGTGGACACAATGCGGATCAAGCCCACCATTCAGCCGTTTCTCGAGACACGGTAACGATCAATAGTCGCTGAGTAAGTAACGGGATTAATTCTTCAAAACACGGTGTGCTCCTTCGTGATCAAGATAGTGTGGATTACCGTTGAGATCGTGCTATACTCAGTTTCGAAAATGACGATACAGACCAAATCCATGATGAGACGGCGCGTCAATCGCGCTCGGCCTTCGGGATTGGTCTGTCCATAGCACTACCTAAGTTCAGATTCAAATTCTCGAAGGCTCCGACAAAAGTCGGGGCCTTTTGGTTTTTGCGGATTGTGTTTTTGGCCGGTAGCCAAGCTGGAAAGGCACGTGACTGTTACTCACGCCATGCGCAGGTTCGAATCCTGCCCGGCCAGCCAGATGTTCGTAAAAGCAAGGCTCGCTAGTTCAGTAGGAAGAACGCGGCTCTCATAAAGCCGTCGCGGATGGTTCGAATCCATCGCGAGCCACCAACAGAGGGGCCTCCGGGAGGAGCAGTGGCTTATACCCACTTCGGCGCCAGATTAGCGCGGCCAGACAGGTTCGACTCCTGTACCCTCTACCAAATTTTTCGCGCCGGTAGTTCAACGGACCAGAACAGTTGGCCTACACCCAACAGATGCGGGTTCAACTCCCGAACGGCGCACCATATGAACTTGCAGGATTAGCTCGAAGGTCGAGCCCGCGATCGATAATCGCGAGGGGTTGGTTCGATTCCAACATCCTGCACCAAGTTTGTGTTGAGCATGGGTGACTGGCAGAGATGGCAGATGCACTCGACTCTTAATCGAGACTAGGCTGGTTCGATTCCAGCGTCACCCACCAAGGGTGCGGGATTGGCAGATATGGATATGCACTCGCCTTTTAAGCGAGACGAAGCAGGTTCGATTCCTGCATCCCGCACCAGAAGTCAGTAAGAAAGAGCGGCATAGCATAACGGAACAATGCGCCGAGCTTCTACCTCGGATGATGAGAGTTCAAATCTCTCTGCCGCTTCCAATGTGGGGATGTGGTCCAACGGATGAGGGCGTAAGGCTACGAACCTTGAGATCAGAGTTCAATTCTCTGCATCCCCTCCACATTATTAATACGCCCGCGTCGTCTAACGCATGAAGACGCTTCGGTCCTAACGAAGAGATCTGGGTTGGACTCCCAGCGCGAGTTCCAGAGGGTGGGTAGTGTAACCGAACAACACGGCAGCGTCCGAAGCTGCAAATCTGGGTTTGACTCCCAGCCTGCCCACCAGTTCCTTAGCTTAGACGCGTAATTGCCAGTCGCGCATGTCATAATGCGAGGCTCAGGAGGGCCATATGCGACAGCTTTGTATGGTCGCCGCAGTGTTAGCTCTTCTTCCAACCGCTGAGGGACAGTCGCTTCGGATTAACGAACCGGCTTCCAAGGTCCTCTTGACAGAAAGGACCTATGCTGTTGCCCTGGCAGCAAACTCGACTGAGAGCCTTTCATCTGCCGTCGTCAAGTTGGAAGTTATCGCTCCAAGCGGCGCCCCGCTGGCTTCGTCTTCGTCACCCACAAAAATCAAAATCGGTGCGAATAAGTTACTGTCGTCGGTTACGCTGCTCGAGCTTCCGAAGAAGAGTGATGACTTGCTGTGGTATCGCTTGGCATACACCATTACGGCGAACGGATCCGAATTAACGCATGGCATCTTGCCACTTTTCGAATCCGTAGAGGATTTCGCGTTGCATGTTTCGGCGCCGGCAATGGTACAGCCGGGAAAGAAGTTCTTTGTTCGCATTCACACGAGTCATCCAGTTCTTGGTCGGGCTGTGGCCGGAGTGTCAGTCATCGCCCAAGTGCGGGGGACTTCGGACGAGGAAGTATTGGTTGCAGCGAAGGGCACAACCGACGTCAATGGCTATGCGGTGCTCTCAATGTCGCTAGCCACCAACGTCCCAGACCATGACCTCGAAGTGGCAGTTCAGGCACAACGCGGAACGGTTAAGAAGGAGGCAGAAAACCACCTCAAGGTGGGCGCACCCACTCGTATCCTGGTGCAAACAGACAAACCTCTTTACCAGCCTGGTCAGGCGCTGCACATCCGTGCACTCGTTTTTGGTGACGAGCACCGGGCCCTCGCTGCAAAGAAGATATACATCCAGGTCGAAGATGAGGATGGAACGGTTGTGTTCAGCGATGAGCGTACTTCATCGCGCTTCGGTGTAATTGCGACCGACTGGACGATTCCTGACCGCTTAAAACTTGGTGAATACCGCATTCTAGCCAAAACCTATCCTGGTAAAAACGTTGATGCAGAGGACGATTCCGACGACGAAGACAATCCAATGTCTGCGGCGGCCGACCGAAGAACTGTGAGGATCAGCCGTTATGAGTTGCCAACATTCGTCGTGGATGCAAAACCGGGTCGGAGCTACTACCTGCCCGAGCAAAAAGCATCCGTGGATGTCAGTGCCGCCTATCTGTATGGCAAACCCGTACCCAGAGCGGCAGTGCGAATTTCACGACTAGAAGAACGTACATGGAACTTTGCGAAACAGAAATGGGAAGTCGATGAAGGCGAAGCGATTTCAGGAATTACGGACCAACAGGGCACTTTTCGCGCAACTCTCGAACTTTCAAAAGAACTGACGGAGCTGAATGAAGAGTCCTATCGCAAGTTCCGCGATGTCACCTACACCGCGTACGTTACTGATCCCTCGACTGACCGCACCGAGGAGCGACGGTTCGATGTGCGGGTAACGAAGTATCCGGTCCATGTGTATTACGTCCCCGAGGACTCATCGCGGCGCGGCCTCCCTGATGAATTTTTCGTTTCCACTTCCTACGCCGATGGATCGCCTGCGCAGTGCGAGGTTGAGGTCCGAATCGTTGCTGCGGACGGCTCTGGTGAACGGGTGCTCGCGACGGCACACACCAGCCGCTACGGAGTAGCGCGTGTTCGCAATCCAAAGCCGGCATTTGTGAACGAAGACAAGGAATTGCCTCTGATTGTCATTGCTCACGACCACGAAGGGGCAATGGGTGTCACGAAGGAAAACCTCTGGCCGGACCGTACCCAGCGTTTCGTTCGCGTGATCACAAACAAAACCATACTCTCTCCAGAAGAGCCAATCGAGGCGGAGATCCGTTCGGATTCTGACGGTGAAATCGTGGTGGAACTCACCAACGAATCGAAGGTCTTGCGCAGCTTCACGGTTCGGCTGCACCACCATGCCGCTATGGTGCGAATTCCATATAGCTCTGAGTTCGCCGGCCGACTTACGCTGAACGCGATCGACATGGAACGCACTAACGAATGGAGTCGATATGGCCCCTCTGCCGCTCGCTCTGTTATCTATCCGCAAAATCGCGATCTCAAGATCGCGCTTAAGCTTGATCGAAGCGAATACCGCCCAGGCGAAAATGCGGCAGCAATAGTGCAGGTGAAGACATCCTCCGGATATTTGATTCCGAGCGTCATCGGCGCTGTGATTTTCGATAAAGCTGTCGAAGAGCGAGCCCGAATCGACGAAGATCTTCGCGACCGATTTGGCTTTGGCGATTACGGGGGATGGTGGTATCAAGGCGAGGCGACGCTTGCGAATCTCACCCGTTCGGACCTTGATCGCGTGGACACCACCGAGGCAATTCCTGAGGATCTGGAAATTGCCGCCGATTTTCTATTGAATGCATACGGGTATGGATCAGGAAACTACTCACCTGTTTTCGGTGATGAGTACGAAAGCGAATCTCCAGGTAACGTCTATAAAAGCGAGATCGAGCGGACCCTACAGCCGTTGCTGGTGGCTGTTGATGAAGAGCGCAGCCAATCCGCAACTTTGCCTCGCAATCGGCAGGAGCTCGATGCACTGTTACAGCGCCATCACTTAACTTGGCGCAGCCTTAAAGACCCGTGGGGTTCGGAATTGACTCCCAAGTTCAGATTGGATCGCAACGACTACGTGCTTGAGGTGTACAGTCTCGGACCCGACAAGCGAAGCGACACAGATGACGACTTTAGCGTCGCTCAAAGAAGTCTAAGTTTCTATGACGCGACAGAACGGCAACTTACGCGGGCTCTCCAGGAATATCACAAGAGAACGGGCAGCTTTGTTCGCGACTTGCCCTCGTTGAAGGAAGGTCTATCCGCCATCGGCCTGGATCTGTCAACGCTTCTTGATCCTTGGGGGCAGCCGTATATCTTCGAGTTCGGCATTCACGGCGCACAGTTCACGGTAACGGCGAAGACGCGAGGTGTGAATGGTAAGCCAGGAGAGGAGTACACGGTTGGAACTTCCGCAATCGACTATTTCGCAGAGTCGCGGACGGCTATTGATAGGCTCCTGCCGAGCAAGCTCCAAGCTGCGGTGAAGACCCCAGACACGCCGGACGAATTCAAGGCACTGCTCTTGCCGGAAATCCGACTCGACGATTTGCGTGATCCATATGGGCGACCGTACCTAGTGCGGACTACAGAGGTGGCGCGTTACAGTGACCGCTCAGTACAAAATAATCAGCAGGTAAAAACGGAACCGGTCACGATTTGGAACCGGCTGATAAAGATACGCAGCGCGGGAGCGGACAGTATTCCTGACACTGCTGATGACTTTGATGTGGCTGTTTTCTCGGCAGTCCTATCAGAGGTGACGGTTACAGGGAAAACTTCAGTGCCCACTGTTCATGCCCTCTTTACCGGCAACACGGGCGGTATCAACGGGGTTGTTACTGATCCTACCGGCGCTGTCGTTCCGAATGCAAAAGTTGTCGCTGTCAACGCGAACACTAGTATCAAGTACGAAACGGCCACAGACTCAAACGGCAGGTACTTACTGCTAAATTTGCCACCGGGTGTGTACGACGTTTCTGTCCACATGTCGGGGTTCAACCCCACTTTTATGAGGGGGCTGATTGTTCTCGCGCAAGAAGCGATTGAAGCCAATGCTACGCTGATGATCGGCGCTGTTAGTGAGACCGTAGAAGTCTCGGCTCAAATCGCACAAGTGGCCACGGAGTCCGCCTCGATCGCAACTGTGAACAAGCAGGCTACGACTGATCTGGCGCAACGAGCGACGGTGACTCCACGATTGCGTCAATACTTTCCTGAGACGCTGCTGTGGCAGCCTGCGATTGAAACCGATCGCAGTGGACGAGCGCGCATTAACTGGAAGTTCGCGGACAATCTAACAACTTGGAAATTGTCCCTCATCGCATCCACACTTGATGGCCGGCTGGCAACCATGGATAAGGAGGTAAAGAGTTTCCAACCGTTCTTTGTAGAGCACGATCCGCCCAAGGTGCTCACCTTGGGCGACCGTATTTCACTCCCCGTGGTGATTCGCAACTACACGGAGAAATCCGAACGGGTAAAGGTCGAGATGCCTTCGGCAGATTGGTTCCGGTCAAGCTCGACCGCGATTCAAGAAGCATCACTGTCGCCGAACGGCAACACGAAACTGATCTTCCCCTTCGAAGCCATCGCAACCACGCCGGCTGGTAAACAACGGGTGGTTGCAACCGGAACGACGGTTGCAGACGCCATCGAGCGTTCGGTAACGGTTCATCCAGATGGTGCCGAACTGACACACACAGACGGACGCATTGTCAGTGGAAACACGCGTTGGGACATCGACATTCCGGAAGCGGCAATTGCTGGTTCGGTCCACGCGGACCTGAAGATCTATCCCGACCTACTTGCGCAGGTCACCGAATCGTTGGAAGGCATGTTAGAGCGCCCTTGGGGATGTGGCGAACAGACGATTTCCTCAACGTATCCGAGCGTGCTCCTCCTGAAATTCGAGAAAGAGAGGAAGCGTCCACTCGGCCCGCTACACGACCGCGCGATGCGTTATGTCGCACTCGGCTACACGCGTCTGCTGACATACATTGATGACTCCGGCGCATTTACATATTGGGGCCGTGGCGAGCCAGACCTCGCGCTAACGGCATATGCTGTTCGCTTTCTGCACGACGCCTCCGAGTTTGCGCCAGTTGATCTAGGCATCCTCGACCGCGCTCGCCAATGGCTTTTTCGACAGCAAAAGCCCGATGGCAGCTGGGTTGGTCATCATTGGTACGCCGACTCGCCAGTCGAAGACGCAATTCTGACCTCTTATATCGCGCACATTCTCGCAGCCACACGGCCTCCTGATTCAAATAAGAATGCAGGCGTCGAAGAAGCAGCAATCCGGCGCGCTCTCGACAATGTGGCCATCTCCACTGACAACTTTGCCGACCCGTATCTGTTTGCGAGCTACGGCTTGGCCGAAATCGCGGCAGGCCAGCCCAATCGCGCGGAAAGCGTCCTCACAAAATTGCGTGGAGCGACTGAAAACGAAAGAGGCGGCAGCTTTTGGGAACTGCAATCGAACACTCCGTTTTATGGCTGGGGACACGCAGGAAGAGTCGAGACCACGGCCTTGGCTGTCCAATTTTTGGATCAAGCTGGTCACGCAGAAGACAATGTTTTAACGAATCGAGGCCTCAAATTTCTAATCGAGCAAAAGGACAGATACGGTGCGTGGTATTCGACACAAACGACCGTAAATGTGATAGACGCTCTATTGCTTTTGGCGGCACGGGAAACGACCGAAGCCGAGGCGCCGATGCGGATAACTGTAAACGGCTTACCGCAAGCGTTGTCGACAAGTACCGCGCAAGTTCTCGGCCCACAAGTCCTCGATATTTCATCTTTGGCACATGCCGGCAAGAATACCATCGAGATTTCCGGCGGAAACGGAACCCTCACCACTGCGCAAACGGTAACCGACTATTACGTTCATTGGAATTCACCGCTGGCCATCCCAAAAACAGGACCGTTGAAGCTTAGCGTCACGTGTGATAGGACCCACCTCGAAATCGGTGCCAAGGTATTGTGTAACGTCTTTGCTGAACGAATCGGCTCTGCTGGTCACGGCATGATGATCGCCGAAATCGGCATCCCTCCCGGAGTGGATGTCGATCGCGAAGGCCTGCAAAAGCAAATGAGCGAGAACGGCTGGGAGCTGTCGTCCTTTGATGTTCTCCCGGATCGGATCGTCACCTATCTGTGGCCGCGAGCTGGTGGCACAAAATTCTCGTTGAGTTTCACGACAAGAATGGCTGTGGACGCCCAGTCGGCGCCGCACACGCTGTTCGATTATTACAACCCGGATGCGAGCGTTACAGTTGCTCCAGACAGGTTTATCGTCGTGGAACCATCGATGGCGGCGGCACGCTAGGGACTTGAGAAGTTACGGCAACAGTAAGAAAGATCTCAAAATGTTCTAAGCCTCACAACTTTTGGGTATTGACGAATTTCAAGAATGATGTAACAGTGGAAATTGAGATACACGCAATGATGCGCAAGCCCCATACCGATTGCTTCCCGACACCGGCCACCTTTGCGTGGCAAGGAGCGGGCAAAGGTACGTTCATGTAACCGGGGGCAATCAGCAGCGCGCTTTTTCGAGCCTCCGACAAAAATCGGAGGCTTTAGTTTTTTGCGGCGCATTCGGCTAGCGGCAGGCCGCCTGTCTTTCCAACAGGAAACGACGGTTCAATTCCGTCATGCGCTACCAAGTTTCGATGTGATGCCGGGTCGTCTAGAGGCAGGACCCTGGACTTTGAATCCGGGTACGGGCGTTCGAATCGCTCCCCGGCAACCAGATCTTTGACAATTCGAAATTCCCTCTTCGTCCAATGGCAGGACGCTGCGCTCTGAACGCGGAAATCGTGGTTCGAGTCCACGGGAGGGAGCCGGAGCTATGGTCTATCGGCAGGATGGCTGACCGTCTATCAGCAGGGACGGGTTCAA
>Ga0157372_10003513_pt1 | contig 16881 bp, 14 predicted proteins | sample C55metaG_FD_115307 | JGI IMG/M metagenome (GOLD analysis project Ga0157372, IMG submission 115307) | Corn rhizosphere microbial communities from Kellogg Biological Station, Michigan, USA - C5-5 metaG | ecosystem: Host-associated > Plants > Roots > Rhizosphere > Soil | place: USA: Michigan... | reverse complement strand
TACGCCCGTTGCGCACCCCTGGCTCGCAGGGAGCGCGTGCCCCTCGCCCGCTCCTGTTGCATACTCTCCAGACCATCCTCCTCGTCGGGCCGGTCCTCCTCTTTTCGGTCATCGCGCACGAGATCGCGCATGGCTACGTCGCCCTCCTCCAGGGCGACCGGACGGCGCTCGACGCAGGTCGCCTCAGCTGGAATCCGGTCAAGCACATCGACTTCTTCATGACGATCCTCCTGCCGCTCATCATGATCCTCGGATCCATGGCGGTCGGCGGACCAGCGGTCGTGCTCGGCGGAGCGAAGCCCGTTCCCGTCGACCCGCGCAACTATCGTCATCCTCGCCGCGGCGACATCCTCGTCTCGCTCGCCGGCGTGGCCACGAACCTGCTCGTTGCCATCGCCTGCGTCGGACTCATCGCGGCGGTGGGTGGACTCGCCCGCGCCGCGCCGTCGCTCGAGGTCACGCTCGGTATCATGCAGGCGATGTTCGTCTACGGCATCCTGCTCAACGCCGTCCTCATCGCCTTCAACCTGCTGCCCATTCCGCCGCTCGATGGCTCGCACGTCGTCAAGTATCTCCTGCCTCGGCCCCTCGCCATCGGGTACGTGCGCTTCGGGCGCTACGGCATCGTCGTGCTCATCCTGCTGCTCAGCTTCGGCCAGCGTGCGCTCGACATCTGGCTCACGCCGGCGTTCGACGCGGCGCAACGCGCGCTCGGCCTCGTCGGTGCATTCGTTCTGCCCACGGCGGCCCAATGGCTGAAGTGAGCGAGATCGACGTCGGCACCGACGTCGTCGTCGCGAGCGGTGATGCACCGCCGGCGTCGTTCGTCGTCGAGCTCACCGAGTTCTCCGGGCCGCTCGACCTGCTCCTGTCGCTCATCCGCGAGGAGCAGGTGGACATCTATGATATTCCCATCGCACGCGTGGCCGAACAGTTCCTCGCGCGCATTCGCACGCTGCAGCTCAACGAAGCAGCCGACTACCTCGAGATGGCGGCTCGCCTGCTGCGCATCAAGGCGCAGATGCTCCTGCCGCGCGCCGAAGGCGACGAAGCATGGGACGATCCGCGCGCCGAGCTGGTTCGCCGGCTGCTCGAGTATCAGCAGATGCGCGAGGTGGTGGACGTCCTCGAGCGGGCCGGTGAGGATCGTCGCAGTCGCTTCGCGCGCGCGTGGCTGCCGCAGGCGCCCGCGCCGCCGGAATCGCCGCTCGCTCTCTCGCTTGGCGAGCTGCTCGCCGCCGTGGATCGCATCCTTCGCGTCGCAAAGGATCCGGCAATCCACGACGTGGTACCCCGCTCCCTCGACGTGCCGGGCGCCATCACGGTGATTCGCGCGCTCCTTTCGCTCCGTGCGCACGCGCGCTGGACCGACCTCATCGAACCGGGGGCGGAGCCGTGGCAGGTGCTGTCCACCCTGCTCGGATTGCTCGAGATGGCCAAGCTCGGCGAATGCCGCGTGCTGCAACCCACACCATTCGCCAACGTGGAGATCACTCGTGACGCCGCTAGCGAAGCTGCTTGAAGCAGCGCTGTTCGCCAGCGCTCGGCCCATTCCCGCCGAGGAGCTCCTCGCGCTCGACCCGGACGCCTCGAAGGCGGGGCTTGCCGCCGCGCTCGACGAGCTGCGCGAACACTACGATGTCGATGGCCACGGCGTGGAGCTCGTGGAGATCGGCGGTGGCTGGCAGATCCTCACTCGTGCCGAGTACACCGAAGCCATCGAGCGCGCGCAGCTGGCCACGCGCCCGCAGCGCTTGAGCGCCGCTGCACTCGAGACGCTCGCCCTGATTGCGTATCGCCAGCCCATCGGCCGCGCCGAGATCGAGGAGATACGCGGCGTGTCGGTGGGCAGCGTCCTGAAATCGCTGCACGAGCGGGGGCTGATCGACGTCATCGGCCGAGGCGAGGGACTCGGCCGGCCGCTGCTCTACGGCACGACGCCGATCTTCCTCGAGTACTTCGCGCTGCGCCATCTCGACGAGCTGCCGCGCTCCGACGAGCTCGCCGTGGCACTGCGCGCCGAGCCGCGTACTCTGTGATGTCGGAGACGATGCGGATCCAGCGCGCCCTCGCGCGCGCCGGTGTGCTCTCCCGCCGCAAGGCCGAGGAGCTGGTGGCCAACGGTCGCGTGACGGTCAATGGCACCGTGGCGCAAGTGGGACAGACCGTGGATCCGGCACGCGACGTCATCCTCGTGGATGGCACTCGCATCGGCGCGCCGTCGCCCACCGAGTGGTTCGTGTTGAACAAGCCGGCTGGGGTCATCACGTCGCGCCATGATCCCGAGGGGCGGCGCACCGTGTTTGATCTCGTGCCGGCGCGTCCCGGCCTCACGTATGTCGGCCGCCTCGATTTTCTCACCGAGGGTGTGCTGCTGCTGACCACCGACGGTGCGGCAGCCCACCGGCTCACGCACCCCAGCCACGAGGTGGAGCGCACGTACGTGGCCTCCGTGCTCGGCGATGGCGACCGCGCCGTCGAGGAAGCGCGTTACGGCGTGGAGCTCGAGGACGGACTGGTGAAGCCGCGAAAGCTGCGCGCCGAGAAGGTAGGTCGCGGGCGGTGGGACCTGAGCATCACGCTGAGCGAGGGACGGAACCGTGAGGTCCGTCGTCTATGTGAGGCGCTCGGCCTGCAGGTGGATCGCCTCGTGCGGGTGAAGTTCGGCCCGGTGGAGCTGGGCGACCTTGCGACGGGTCGTGTGCGCTCGCTCACACGGCGCGAACGTGTCGAGCTGGAGAAACTGTAGAGTGACAACAGGGTAGGTAGTGGTCGTCGAACTGGCAGTCGACCGAGGGCTGGAGTACTCGGTGACTCGCTGACGGACGGCTGCGCTGGAGTCCTCAGTGAGTCCGACAGTCGATGAGTACCGAGTGGGCGACACGCAGGGAATCGGACGTCCTTCACCAAGAGAACCACGTGGCCACACAAGCTTCTTCCACCGCCGACGCCCGCCTCATCCAGGATGTGAGCAGCCAGGTCGCGCTCCGTGTCGTCGGACAGGAGTACATGATCGATCGGCTCCTCATCAGCCTTCTCACCGGCGGTCACGTGCTGCTGGAAGGCGTACCGGGCCTCGCGAAGACGTTGACGGTGCGCACGCTTGCCGAGACGATTTCCACGAGCTTCTCGCGCATCCAGTTCACCCCCGACCTGCTTCCTGCCGACGTCGTCGGGACCCAGATCTACGATCAGTCCACCGGCCAGTTCATGGTGAAGAAGGGACCGATCTTCGCCAACATCATCCTCGCCGACGAGATCAACCGCGCACCCGCGAAGGTGCAGGCCGCGCTGCTCGAGGCGATGCAGGAGAAGCAGGTCACCATTGGCGGTACGACGTACCGCCTCGAGGAACCGTTCCTCGTCCTGGCGACGCAGAACCCGATCGAGCAGGAGGGGACCTACCCGCTCCCCGAGGCGCAGGTCGATCGCTTCATGCTCAAGCTTCGCGTGGGATACCCGACGCGCGACGAGGAGCGTGAGATCATGCGCCGCATGGCGAGCGGTCACGCCATCCCGATCCAGCACGTTGCCACGCCGGAAGCGATCCTCGAGGCTCGGGCCCGCATCGCCGACCTGTACATGGACGACCGCATCGTGGACTACATCGTCGACCTCGTCCACGCCACACGCGAGCCGAAGGCGGCCGGACTCGACGACCTCGTGCCGCTGATCGAGTTCGGGGCGAGCCCGCGCGCCACCATCGCGCTGGCACAGGCGTCGCGGGCGCACGCCTTCCTTCGCGGCCGCTCCTTCGTGACCCCCGACGACGTGAAAGCCATCGCCCCCGACGTGCTCCGACACCGCGTGCTCACCACGTACGAGGCTGAGGCGGAGGAGGTGACGAGCGACGACATCGTCACGAAGGTGCTCGCCCGCGTCGAGAGTCCGTGAGCGTCGAGAGCCCGCGGCCCGCGCGCGCGGGCGTACCGCCGGAGATCCTCCGCCAGGTGCGGCTCCTCGAGCTGCGCACGCGTGGCCTCGTGAACTCGCTGTTCAGCGGGGAGTACCGCTCCGTGTTCAAGGGGCAGGGGATGGAGTTCTCCGAGGTGCGGGAATACCAGGCGGGCGATGAAGTGCGCTCCATCGACTGGAACGTCACGGCGCGCATGCGCAAGCCGTATGTCAAGCGCTACATCGAGGAACGCGAGCTCACCGTGATGCTCTGCGTGGATCTGTCCGGCTCGGAGCGGTTCGGCACGCGGCGGCGCTTCAAGAGCGAGCTGGCCGGCGAGCTCGCCGCGGTGCTGGCGATGTCGGCCATCCGCAACAACGACCGGGTGGGCGCGGTCCTCTTCACCGATCGCATCGAGCACGTCGTGCCGCCGCGGAAGGGGCGGCGCCACGCGCTGCGCCTGATGCGCGACCTGCTCGCGTTCGAGCCGGTCGGCAGCGGCACGGACATCGCCGCCACCCTCGAGTACACCGGCCGCATGCTCGCCCACAAGGCGATCATCTTCGTCGTGTCCGACTTCCAGGCGCCTGACATCGAGCAGCCACTCAAGCTGCTCGCGCAGCGGCACGACGTCGTGGCCGTCACGGTGGACGATCCCTCGGAGCAGGTGCTCCCGAACCTGGGACTGGCGCGGTTCATCGATCCGGAAACGGGACAGACGCTCGACGTGGATACCAGCAATCCCGAGGTGCGTGCGCGCTTCGCCGCCGCGGTGGAAGAAGAGCTGTCCGCGCGCCGGCACCTGCTGCGTCGCCTCGCGATCGATGAGATCCCGATCCACACCGACGGCGGCGTCGTGGATCCGCTCATCAAGTTCTTCCGCACGCGCGAGACGCGCTCACGGCGGCGGTGATGCGCTCCTGCGGGTTCGGTCGGCTCGCCTCCATCGCCGCGCTGGTCGTCGGCGCGCTTGCGCCCGGCGCGGCGATCGCGCAGGGCGCGCAGCGAATTCCCGTGCAGGCCGGTGCGGTCGTCGATCGTGACTCGGTGACGGTGGGTGACGTGGTGAAGCTGACGGTGCGCGTGCGCGCGCCGCGGGGAGCCACGGTGAACTTTCCCTCGGCCGTCGACTCGCTCGGGCCGGTGCAGTCCCTCGAGCCCCCTGTGGTGCGCGACGGGAGCGACACGCTCGACTACACCGATCGCGTCGCGACCTACCGGCTTGCGGCGTGGGACGTTGGCACGCTGCCCATTCGCCTGGGTGAAGTGCTGGTGCAGACCGACGACGACGAGCGGCGCGTACAGCTCACGCTGCCGTCGCTCATCGTCCGGAGTGTGCTGCCGGTCGATACGACGCTCCGCGTGCCCAAGCCCGCACGACCGCTGCTCCCCGTTCGTGCGCCGACTCCCTGGTGGTGGTGGCTTCTCGCCGCGCTCGCCGTCGTCGCACTCGGCCTCGGCATCTGGTGGTGGCGTCGGCGGCGCGCCGGCGTGCTTCCGCCGCCCGGCGACCCGTACGGCGACGCTGAACACGAGTTCGATCGGATCGAGAAGCTGCGTCTCGTCGATGCCGGCGAGCCCGGCCGGCACGCCGCGCTGATGACCGACGTCCTGCGTCGGTACCTGTCTGCGCGCGTCGAGCACGCGTCGCTCGCCCTCACGAGCGGTGAGCTGCTCGCGGCAGTCCGCGGAGAACCGGGTGTGCCGCAGGACCGACTGCAGCGGTTGTTCGCGACCGTGGACCGGATCAAGTTCGCCCGGGCGCCGGTGTCCGCCTCGGAGGCGCGCTCCCTCGGCAACGAGGCGCGCGAGATCGTTCGCGCCGAACACCAGCATGCGCTCGCTGTGCAGGCGGCCGCCGAAGCGGCGGCCCGCCAGGGGAAGGCGGCATGATGGGCCTCGGACACATCGAATTCGCCTCGCCCTGGTGGCTGCTGCTCCTGCTGCTGCTTCCGGTGTGGTGGCTCATCGCACGACGGCGTCGACCGGCGGCGATCGTATTCTCGCGCGTCGGCATCCTGGCGCGCGGACCGCATGCCGGACGGACGCTCGCCCGCCTGCTCGCGCTCCTGCGCAACCTGGCGCTGGCGTGCGGCGTGCTCGCCCTCGCGCGGCCGCGCTCCGGTGCGCGCGCCGAAACGTCGACGAGCGAAGGCATCAACATCGTCATTGCCTTCGACATCTCGAGCTCCATGCTCGCCCAGGATTTCCAGCCTGACAACCGGCTCGAGGTGGCGCGCCAGAAGATCAAGGACTTCGTGGCGGCGCGGAACCACGACCGCATCGGCGTCGTCGCCTTTTCCGGCGAGGCGCTGACGCAGGTGCCGCTCACCACCGACTATCCCGTCGTGCAGGCAGCCCTCGACAACCTGCAGCCCGGGCAGCTCGAGGACGGCACCGCCATCGGCACGGCGATCGCCACGGCCGCCAACCGGCTCAAGGATGCACCTGGCAAGTCGAAGGTGCTCATCCTCCTGACCGACGGCGTGAACAACCGCGGCTCCATCGATCCGCGCACCGCGGCCCGTGCTGCATCGCAATTCGGCATTCGCATCTACGGCATCGGCGTCGGCACCGAAGGGATGGCCCCCGTACCGGTCGGGCGCGGCCTGTTCGGCCTGCGGTACGAGATGCAGCGCGTGGAGATCGACGATGCGCTGCTCACCGACATCGCCAACGCCACCGGCGGACGCTACTTCCGCGCGCGCGATCCGGCGGCGCTGCAGCGGATCACCGAACAGATCGACGCGCTCGAACGCAGCCCGGTGCGGAGCCGAACGTACGTCCGCTATACGGAGCTTTTCCGCTGGCCCCTCGGCCTGATGCTCGTCGCGATCGCCGCTGAGCTCGTGCTCCTCGCCTGGAAGGGTCCGCTGCCATGACGAATCTCGGCATCGACCCCCGGGTGATCGAGTACCCATGGCTGCTGATTCTGGCCGTCGTGTTGCCGCTGCTGTTCCTGCTGCTGCTGCGTCGCTCGCGGCGACAGCGGCAGGCGCGCCTCCAGCGCCTCGGTTCGCTCGACGTCGTGCGTCGCCTGGTTCCCGCGACCGCGCTGGCGGGGAGCGGCTGGCGGGCGACACGGCTCGGCCTCGCCGCGGCGTTCGCGGGCATCGCCATCGCCGGTCCGCGCTGGGGAATGGAGCGCACTACGGTGCGCTCCACCGGTGTGGACATGGTGATCGCGGTGGACGCGTCGCTCTCCATGCTCGCCACCGACGTGCAGCCCAATCGCCTCGAGCGGGCGAAGCAGGAGATCCGCCGCCTGCGTGCGCTCAGCCCGGGAGATCGCGTGGGCCTCCTCGCCTTTGCGGGACGCAGCTACGTCCTCTCGCCCATCACGGTGGACGAAGGCGCTCTCGACCTCTTCCTCGACAATCTCGATCCGAGCGTCGTCGGTCAGGCCGGAAGCTCGCTCTCCCAGACGATCAACCAGGGTACCAACCTGCTGGCACTCACCAAGAGCGGCGCCGATCGCGCCCTGGTCATCATGTCCGACGGTGAGGCGTTCGAGCTCAAGGATGACGTGGTCGCTGCGGCGCAACGCGCCGCGGAGCAGAACGTGCACCTCGTCACGGTTGGCTTCGGAACGCTGCAGGGGAGCACCATCCCCATTCGCGAGAATGGCCAGATGACGACGAAGAAGGATGAGAACGGCCAGACCGTGATCACGCATTACAATCCGGATCTCCTGCAGGCGGCGGCCCAGGCGGCCAACGGCACCTTCATCCCCGCCGAAGCCACGGACAAGGCGGCACGCATCAAGGCGGCGCTCTCCACGTTGCGTCGGCAGGCACGCACCACCGAAACCGGTGACAATCTCACGCCGCGCTTCCAGTGGTTCCTGCTGCCCGCCATTCTGCTGCTCTGGCTGGACACGGTGCTCGGCGGACGGCGTGGTCGCCGCAAGCGGCGCGCAGCGGCCGCCGAAACGGCACTCGCCGCCGGACTCGTTGCCGCCGTGACGGTCAGCGGGTGCGCGTCCCGCTCGCTGGCCGTGGACGCCGCCGCCGCCTATGCGGCAAAGGATTATCACCGCGCCGCGACGCTGTTCGCCCAGGCGGCACAGGACGATCGCTCGCCCGGGTCGCTCTACAATTACGGCACGGCGCTCCTCGCGGACGACTCGACGAGTGAGGCCGTCGAGGTGCTGGATCGCGCCGCCGAGAAGGCCGACGATGAAACCCGCTACCGCGCACGGTTCAATTCCGGTCTCGCGTCGCTCATTCCCGGACTCGCCGCGCAGGGCGACTCCGGTGCAGCGGATCTGGACAAGGCGCTCGCGTCGTACAAGCGCGTGCTGCTGCAGCGTCCCAACGACCTCGACGCCAAGTGGAACTACGAGCTCGCCCTGCGCAAGAAGAAGCAGGGCGGTGGAGGAGGTGGCGGCGGCGGTGGCCAGTCGAACTCCTCACCCTCGCCGTCGTCACAGGAGCCCAAGCCGCAGCCAACGCTCGCCCAGCGGCAGGCGGAGCAGATCCTCGGCAGTGCTGAGCGCGAGGAGCGCGACGTGCAGAGCCGCAAGCAGAAACAGAGCCGGCAGGAACCACCGCCGGGCGGCAAGGACTGGTAGCGCGGCGTGATCGCTCTCGCGCTCGTGGCGCAGATCGCCGTCGTCGCGAGCGCGCCACCGACGGCAGTCGCCTGCGCCCCGTTCGACGTGAGTGTCGCCGCGCGCGCGCGAGGCAACGTCGTGCCGCGCATCACGCTGCCGCCGTCTGCCGGCATCCAGGTGCTCGGCACCAGAGTCACGTCGCGCGTCGAGCAGTTCGGTGGTGGCGAGTCCTCCACGCTCACCGAAGCCACGTTCACGATTGCGGTGAGTCAGGCCGGACGCGTGGTGCTGCCGGCGTTCGTCGCCACGGCCGGTGCGCAGCGCGGCAGCGCCGCGGTCGAGCCGATCGAGCTCCGCCGCCCCGACGACGCCTCGCCGCGTGTCGTCGTGCGTGCGCGGCTGGACCCGGAACGGGACTCGACGTTCGTCGGCCAGCAGGTGGATTACGTGGTGGACGTCCTGCTCAACGACGTCGCCCGCCAGCGCCTGCGGCGGAATCCCACGTTCTTTCCCCCTGAGATGCCAGGGGTGCTGGCGTACGATCTCGCGCTCCCGCCGCCGCCACGTCGCAGCGGACCGCATTGTTTCGAGGCGCTCACGTATCGCCGCGCACTCTTTCCTCTGTTCGCCGGCGCGACGATCATTGCACCCGCGTCGCTCAGCTACTCGCTCCCCGTCTCGACGTCGTTCTTCTCGCGCGAGGAGACCTTCGAGCTGCGCACCGACAGCGTGCGGCTGCGCGCTGTGGATCCGCCAGTCGCCGGACGTGCTACCGCGTGGATCGGCGCCGTCGGACAGGTGAGAGCATCGGCACGACTGGCCGCGGCGCGCGCCCGGATGGGCGACCCGGTGCTGTTGACGTTGCGGCTCGAGGCAGTGGGCAACGTAAAGCTCATGCCGCGCCCGGTCATCACGCTGCCGTGGGCCTCCGTCGCGCTCGGCGACGAACGCGTCACCGTGGACTCCACCGCCCCCCAGGTGCGAGGCACCAAGGAGTTCGATTGGCTGCTGACGCCGCGGCGCCCGGGGCAGCTCGTCGTGCCAGCGATGCGCTACCCGTACTTCGATCCGTCGCGCGAGACCTACGACGTGGCGGTCACCGATTCGCTGCCGATCGTCGTCGCGAGCGCGGCCCTCGTCGCGACGGACAGCGTACGCAGCACGCCACTCCCGATCCGAACTGCGCTGCGCGAAGAGCGCGGCGCGCCTCTCCCGGCGCGAGGCTGGTTCTGGGCCCTCCTCGCGCTTGCACCGGGGCCGGCCACGCTGCGCCGCCTCCACCTGCGCCGCCGGCGCCGCGCGCGTCGGAGGCCTGCGCTGCAACGACTTCGCGCGCTCGCCAGCGCGTCGTCCCCCGACGCGCGTCAGGCGCGCCGCACCTTCGTCGAAGCTCTCACCGAACGAGTGCCGTCGCTCGCCGGGGACCAATCCGCCACCCCGATGGCGCGCGTGCTGCGCCGCGCCGGGGTGACCGACGCCACCGCCGAGCGCGCGGCGGCGGTGCTCGCGGAACTGGACGTCGCGGCATTTTCGAGTGGCCGCGCCGCCTCCTCCGAGCTGGTCGCACAGGCGCTCGCGGCGGCGCGAGCGGTGGATGCGGAGGCGGTGCGGCCAGCCACGAACAGCGGCGTCGCCCGGATGCTTCTGATCGGCTCGATGGGCATCGGCGCCATCGGCGCGCTCGCGTGGCAGCTGCAGGCGATCCCGGCTCCGCTCGAGCGTACCTTCCGCGAGGGCGTCGAGGCATACCAGCACGGCGACTTCGCCTCGGCGGAGCGGCTGTTCGCGCGCGTGAGTGCCCGAGCGCCGCGCGCGGTTGACGCCTGGAGCAACCTTGGTACCGCCGCCTGGGCTCGCGGTGACACCGCGCACGCGTCGGTGGGCTGGCAACGCGCACTGCGTCTGGATCCACTCGACGCCGAGGCCCGCGAGCGGTTCGATGCGGTGCAGGCCACCTCGCTTGGCGATGCCGCGTACGTGCCTCCGGTTCCGGTGAATGCCGTCGCCCTCGGCGCGCTCGTGTTGTGGCTCGGCGCGTGGCTCCTGCTCGCCCTGCCCGCCGTGCGAAAGCCGTCGTTCGCGCGGGCGGCCTCGGGCAGTGCGCTTACGCTCGCGCTCCTGCTCCTCGGATCCGCCCTCGAGCTCGAGAGTCGCGCGTCGGCACGCGCGCTCGGAGCGGTGCGCGACGCGCGATCGCTGCTCGATGCCCCGTCGGCCACGGCGACCTCCGTTGCCACGGCGAGCGCGGGCGAGGTGGGAGCGCTTGGCGCGCGCGAAGGAGCCTGGGTGCGGCTCGTGCTCGACGGCGACCGCGCGGGCTGGGTTCCGGTAGCCGCCGTCGTTCCGCTCGACGAACCGGAATACTGATCGCGGCTCGCCAGCCCTCCCGCCATATTTCGTCGATGTCCGTGCCGCGCATCGCCGTCCTCCCGTCCGCCGTTGCCGACCAGATCGCCGCTGGCGAAGTCGTCGAGCGGCCGGCGTCCGCACTCAAGGAGCTCGTCGAGAATGCGCTCGACGCCGGTGCCACCAGCATCGATGTCGCGGTCGAGGAGGGGGGACGCACGCTCATTCGCGTGAGCGACGACGGCTGCGGCATGTCCCGCGACGACGCCCTCCTCGCGCTCGCACGCCACGCCACGTCCAAGATTCGGCAGGCGTCGGACCTCGTCGGTGTCGCGAGCTTCGGCTTTCGCGGCGAGGCCCTGCCCGCGATCTGCTCGGTCAGCCATCTCGTCGTCGAGACGGCTCCCGCCGACGGCGCCGGCACTGCCGTTCGCGCCGCTGGCGGAACGGTGGAAGACGTTTCCGACGTCGCTCGCCGCCGCGGCACCACCGTGAGCGTTGCACGCCTGTTCTACAACGCGCCGGCGCGCCAGAAATTCCTCCGCGGCGCGCGGTCCGAGTGGCGCAGCATTCTCGAGGCGATGAGTGTCGTTGCGCTCACCCGACGTGACGTGCGCTTCACGCTGTCGCACGATGGCAAGCTCGTGCTCTCGCTCCCCGCCGCTGTCGCGCTGCGCGACCGCGTCGCGGCGCTCTGGGGGGGCGCCTTTGCCGATCGCCTGCTCGAGGTGGAAGACGTGCGCGGCGCGATCCAGGTGAGCGGCCTCGCCGAACGTCCAGCGGACGTCGGCACGGCGAGTCGCCGCGCCTTCCTTACGGTGAACGGCCGCCCAATCCGCGACCCCGGATTGATTCGCGCCGCTGAAGCGGCCTATCGTTCCACGATCACGGCTGGCCTTCGCCCGTCGCTCCTGCTCGAGATCGTGGTGCCCGCGTCGAGCGTGGATGTCAACGTGCACCCCGCCAAGGCGGAAGTCCGATTTGCCGATAGGTGGGTCGTCGAGCGCGCCGTGGAAGAAGCCGTCCGCCGCGCGCTCGGAACCTTCGACGCGAGCGCCGCCCTCGGCGTGCGGCGGTGGACCATGGGCGGATCGCCGTGGAACGACGGCGGCGCAGTGAATGGCGACGTCGAACTGCTCCGCGCGCCTGCGCCGCCATCGGACGGCCTCTTCGCGCCGATCGAGGATGCGACATCCGAGCCGGAGCAGGAGCAGGGACAGGTCGAGCAACGTCCCGCCGAACCGGAGTTGCCCACGGCACCACGCACTGCGGAACAGGAGTCTTCCGCGCCGGTGCCGCCGCTTCTTCAGCTGCGCCGCACCTGGATGATGTTCGAGCACGAGGACGGTGTCGTGCTCATCGATCAGCACTCGGCGCACGAGCGCGTGCTGTACGAGCAGTTCATCGGCATGCTGGAACGCGGCGAGGCACCGTCGCAGCGGCTGCTCTTTCCGCTCACGTTGCATCTCGCGCCGGCGGAGAGCGAGGCGTTCGAGGCCAATCGTGCCATGCTCGCCACCCTCGGCTTCGAGGTGGAAGGGTTCGGCGGGCATACGCTGCTCGTCCACAGCGTCCCGCTCCCGCATCCCCGCTTCGACGCCGAGCGCTGTCTGCGCGAGACGCTCGCCACCCTGGCCGGCGATCGCGACGCCAGCGCGCACGCTCGGCACGAACGTCTCGCAGCAACCGTCGCGTGCAAGGCGGCAATCAAGGCGGGCGATGAGCTCTCGCCGGGAGAGATGCGCGCCCTGTTCATTGCGCTCGGTGCGACGAAGCTGCCGGCGCACGACGTCCACGGCCGCTCGACGATCGTGCAGCTCTCCTGGGCGGAGCTCGAGCGGCGCTTTGGCCGGCAATGATCGGTTTGTGGTGCCCGTCGTGTGCGGACCCACAGCCTCGGGAAAGACAGGAGCTGCACTTTCCCTGGCGCAGATAGCTCCGCTCGAGATCATCAGCGCCGATTCCCGGCAGCTCTATCGCGGGTTCGACATCGGCACCGCGAAGCCGACGTCGCAGGAACGTGCCGCCGTGCCGCATCACGGCCTTGACGTCCTCGAGCCGACCGAACGTGCATCGGCCGCGCGATGGTCCGACCTTGCCGACGGCTGGATCGGCGGCGCGCTCGAGCGCGGCAGCGTTCCGGTGGTCGTCGGGGGAACGGGGCTGTATCTGCGTGCACTCTTCGGCGTGCTCTTCCAGGAGCCGCCGATGGACGTCGAGCGGCGGCGCGCGCTGGAGGCCGAGCTGGCGCCGCTGGAGACGTCGGAGCTCCGGAGGCGCGTGCAGGCACTCGATCCTGATCGAGCACATCTCGGCCGCACCCAGCTGCTGCGCGCGATCGAGGTCGCGACTCTCACCGGCCGACGCCTCAGCGACCTCCAGCGCGATCTCGCCACGGTGCCGCGCTGGCGCGCGCGCTATCTTGTGCTCGATCCGGGCCTGGAGCTGTCCGGGATGATCGCCGCGCGAGCGCGCGCCATGTTCGCGGCCGGTTGGGGCGATGAAGTCCGTCACCTCATGGCGACCGTGCCGGAAGATGCGCCGGCGTGGAACGCCAGCGGCTATCGCGTGGTTCGTGAGCTGGAACAGGGGATGCTCTCACCGGAGGCCGCCATGGAGCGCGTGATCATCGAGACCCGTCAGTACGCCAAGCGCCAGCGAACGTGGTTCCGGCATCAGCTTGCCGGCGACGACGTCACTCGCCTCGACCCGCGTGACCCGGAGTTCGGCGAAAAGCTGCGCGCCTGGTGGCGCCGAGCGGCGGGGGCGACTGCGTGAAGATCGGCATCACCTGCTATCCCACGTACGGCGGCTCGGGCGCCATCGCCACCGAGCTCGGCATCGCCCTCGCCCAGCGCGGTCACGAGATCCACTTCATCACCTACCAGCAGCCGTTCCGGCTGCCGCGCTTCCTGCCGCGCATCTACTTCCATGAAGTGGACGTCGGCCGGTATCCGCTGTTCGAGTATCCGCCGTACGACCTCGCGCTCGCCGTGCGCATGCACGAGGTGGTGCTGGCGCACAAGCTCGACTTGCTGCACGTGCACTACGCCATCCCGCATGCGACCAGCGCGTGGATTGCGCGGGAGATGCTGCAGCCCACGCGGCCGGACATCCGCGTGCTGACCACGCTGCACGGCACCGACATCACCATCGTCGGGCAGGATCCATCCTTCTTTCCCATCACCAAGTTCTCGATCGAGAAGTCGGATGGCCTCACCGCCGTGTCGCGCTACCTGCGCACGGAAACACAGTCGGCGTTCGGATGCACCGGCTGCCGCATCGAGGTGATCCCCAACTTCATCGATCCAGCCGTGTACGATCGGTCGCGCTACGAGCCGCAGCTGCGGAGCGAGATCGACGAGGGACGACGCGTGCTGATCCATATCTCCAACTTCCGTCCCGTGAAGCGGGTGCGCGACGTCGTCGGCATCTACGCACGCGTGGCAAAGGAGATCCCGAGCGTGCTCGTCATGGTCGGCGACGGCCCCGACCGCGTGCTCGCCGAGCAGGAGGCGCGCGCGCTCGGCGTCTCCGACTCCGTCTTCTTCCTCGGCAAGCTCGAGTCCGTGGCACCACTGCTGGCCAGCTCCGATCTCTTCCTCCTGCCGACGCAGAGCGAGTCGTTCGGGTTGAGTGCGCTCGAGGCGCTCGCGACCGGCGTCCCGGTGATCGGTGTCAACGCGGGAGGCCTGCCGGAGGTGGTGCGCAACGGCGAGACCGGCGCGCTGTGCGCCGCGGGCGACGTCGAAGGGATGGCGAACGCCGCCATCCGCATTCTCGGCGACCCGGAACGTTGGCGCGCCATGAGCACGCTCGCCGCCGCCGACGCGCGGGACCGCTTCGGCATGGAGGCCGTCGTCGGCCAGTACGAGGCGTTCTACCGCCGCGCACTATCTTAGGTCACGCGCTCCGGGCGCGTACTCTTCACCTCAGCCGGAACTTCCGACCGCATGTCGCTGCTCCACGCGCTCATCCTCGGCATCGTCGAGGGGATCACCGAGTTTCTCCCGGTATCCTCCACGGCGCATCTCATCCTGACCGGCCACGCGCTGCGCCTCGCCGACTCCGAGTTCCTCAAGAGCTTCGAGATCATCATCCAGCTTGGCGCCATCCTGTCGGTGGTCGTGCTGTACTGGGGCAAGTTCTGGCACTGGGAAGTGATCAAGAAGCTCGTCATCGCCATGATTCCCACCGGCATCATCGGGCTGACCGTCTACAAAGCGCTGAAGACGTACCTGCTCGGCAACGTCACCGTCGTGCTCATTGCGCTCGTCGTCGGCGGCATCGCGCTCATTCTGTTCGAGCGCTTTCCGAAACGGGATCGCGATGAGATCGACTTCTCGGAGATCAGTTACGGCAAGGCGTTTCTCATCGGGCTCTTTCAGGCGATTGCCATCATCCCCGGCGTGTCACGCTCGGCGGCGACCATCGTTGGCGGCTCCCTGATCGGCATCTCCAAGCGCACGATCGTCGAGTTCTCGTTCATGCTCGCGGTGCCGACGATGCTGGCGGCGAGCGGCCTCGAGCTCGTGAAGGGCAGCGCGGCGATTGCGGGTCATTACACGCCGCTCGCCGTGGGCTTCGTCGTCAGCTTCATCACGGCCATCATCGCCATCAAGTCGTTCCTGGGCTACATCAAGAAGCACGACTTCGCCGCCTTCGGGTGGTATCGCATCGTCCTGGCGCTCGTGTACTTCCTTGTCTTCATCCGCTGAGTCGGCGCCGGCGGTCACGTTCGACGGCGTCACGGCCGACGAGCTTGCGCGCCGGCTTGCACTGCCGCGCATCGAACTGTTCAGCGAGGTGGGCTCAACGCTCGACGTCGCGCATGCCGTGGCGCCCGAGGCGCCGCCCGGCACCCTGATCCTCGCCGACCAGCAGACGGCTGGACGAGGACGTCACGGCCGACGCTGGGACTCGGCACCGGGCGCCGGAATCTGGCTCACGCTGATCGAGCGTCCGACCGACGCCGACGCCCTCGACGTGTTGTCGCTGCGCTGTGGATTGCGCGCCGCTGCGGCACTCGACGTGCTCGCCGGGGACGCTATCGCGTTGAAGTGGCCGAATGATCTCTACCTTCACGGGCGGAAGCTGGCCGGCATCCTCATCGAGAGCCGATGGCGCGGCGATGCGCCCGATTGGGTCGCCATCGGCTTCGGCCTCAACGTTCGCACACCGGATCTCGAGACTGCCGCGGGCTTGGCGAAGGGAGCGTCGCGCCTCGATGCACTCGCGCGGCTCGTTCCTGCGCTGCGTGACGCATCGCGCGCCGTGGGGCGGCTGAGCGAAGCGGAGCTGGCTGCATGGCGGGATCGCGATTTCACCGCCGGTCGCGTGGTGACCGCCCCCGCGCGCGGAGTCGCCGCCGGCATCGACGCCGCCGGCGAGTTGCTCATCGAATCACCGGATGGCATCGTCTCTCGCCATCGCACCGGCTCGCTCACTCTCGCCGAACCGCTCCCATGCTCCTGACCTTCGACGTCGGCAACACCGAAACGACCATCGGCCTGTTCGACGGAGACGATCTGCGCGGTCACTGGCGCATCATGACCGACGTGGCGCGCAGTGCCGATGAGCTGGGCGTTCTCCTTCGGGGACTGCTCGCCGGAGCCGACGTCGGCGCGAAGGACGTGCGCGGGGTCGCCATCGGTTCCGTCGTGCCGCGCGTGACCGCGCCACTGGAGCAGGCGTGTCGCACGTGGCTCTCCGCCGATCCGGTGCAGGTCATCGACGCCCGGTCGCCGTTGCCGATCACGCTCGCCGTGGACGAGCCGCAGTCCGTCGGCGCCGACCGCATCATCAACACGCTTGCCGCCAGTCGCCAGTACGAGCGCGACGCGATCGTCGTCGATCTGGGTACCGCCACGACCTACGACTGCATCACCCGCGATGGCGTGTTCCTTGGCGGCGTGATCGCACCGGGCGTGCAGAGCTCCGCCGAGACGCTTTTTCGGCGTACCTCCAAGTTGCCCGCCACGGAACTCGTCGCGCCGGACCGCGTGATTGGCAAGCGCACGGAGGAGTGCATCCGCGCGGGCGTGATGTACGGTGCCGCCGAATCCATCGTCGGCATCGTTCGACG
>Ga0157372_10003512_pt1 | contig 16881 bp, 13 predicted proteins | sample C55metaG_FD_115307 | JGI IMG/M metagenome (GOLD analysis project Ga0157372, IMG submission 115307) | Corn rhizosphere microbial communities from Kellogg Biological Station, Michigan, USA - C5-5 metaG | ecosystem: Host-associated > Plants > Roots > Rhizosphere > Soil | place: USA: Michigan... | reverse complement strand
AGCTTCTTTTTCATTGAGTCTCTCCTCTAACGGAAAAATTTGGCAAGGAAACCGCCTTTTGCGCCTGCCATCGGAACCTTCTCAACTCTTGCGAGAAGTTGCGACCCATTGTGCCAAACGCGGCAAACCATTGGCAAGGTAACTCCACGGACGCATTCGCGCGACTTCCGTGCTGTTGTGCCAAAGCAACATCGGAAAGGCCTATCCACGTGGGGCGCCGCGCCTGCCGTACTCGCGCTAAAATCATGATCGAAAACAGGAAATGGGGAGTTTCCGCCAGCTTGCGGGCAACGCCTCCCGGAATGGCCCGTTTTGCTGCGATAACCTGCGGGCGAACGCGTCTTCGGAGCCTCCTTCGTTGTTCGTAACGCCCGATTCCCCCACGAAAATGGCCTTGTCCGCCCGGCGAGCCCCGACCTGATGAACCAGGCCCTTTTCGCCGCTCCTGCGCTTGCCATGCTCCTCAGCGCGGCGGTGATCGGCCTCCTGCGGCGGACGGCGCCCGCGCTGCCTGCGGACGTTCCGAACAGCCGCTCGCTGCACGGCACGCCCGTGCCGCGCGCGGGCGGCTATGCCGTGTGGGCGGGGTTTCTTCCCGCCGCGCTTGCCTTTCCGCCGGCCTTTCCCGGCGGCCTGCCCGGATGGCTGCCGGGCTTCGCAGCCGTCGCGATCGTCTCGGCGTGGGACGACGTGCACGAAGTACGCGTCGCGCCCCGGCTTTTCGTGCACGCGGGAGCGGCGGTCTGGGCTGCAGCATGGCTTGCGCTTTCCTGGCCGCTGCCCGGCGACGGCGCTCTTGCGCGCGCGCTCGTCGCGCTCGTCGCGACGCTGGCGATCGCATGGTCGTCGAACCTCTACAACTTCATGGACGGCAGCGACGGACTCGCCGCGTCGATGGGCACGATCGGCTTCGCCGCGTTCGGAATCGCGCACGCGGTCGATGCGGATGGCGCGCGTGCATCGTCGGCGCCGGCGTGCCTGGCGCTCGCCGCCGCGATCGTTCCGTTCCTTGCCGTCAATCGCCCGCGTGCGTCGATGTTCCTGGGCGACGTCGGTGCGGTTCCGCTCGGATTCCTTGCCGCGGCGTTCGGCGCGGCCGGGATCGTGTCGGGAGCATGGCCGGCGTGGTTTCCACTGCTCGTGTTCCTGCCGTTCGTCGCCGACGCGACGCTCACGCTCGCCCGGCGCGCATGGCGCGGCGATCGCGTGTTCGAAGGCCACCGGGGGCACTTCTATCAGCGCCTGCATCAATTGGGCGCCGGACATGCCGGCACCCTCGCCGCGTATGTCGCGGCGATGCTCGGCACGGCCGCCACCGCGCTGATGTGCCGCGACCGCGGGCCCGCCGCTGGCTGGTGGGCGCTCGCGGCGTGGACGGCTGTCGTATGCGTCTTGTTCGCGACGATTGATTATCATTGGCGCAAGAAGACCAACATCCCCGCCCGACCGTCCCGATGGCCCTCCACCTGAACTGGCGCGCGTCGCTCGCGTTTCTCCACGACGCCTGCATGGCGGCGATCGCCTGGGCCGGGATCTACTGGCTGCGCTTCAATCTCGACCTGCGGGAGCCGTTCCTGGGCGACATGCTGTTCACGCTCGCGTGGATTCTTCCGCTGCAGGCGGGGATCTTCCTCGCCCTCGGGCTGTATCGCGGCCTGTGGCGCTTCGCGAGCCTGCTCGACCTGCAGCGCATCGTGCTCGCGGCGGGGCTCGGCGCGATCCTGATCCCGCTCGTCCTCGTCATGCTGAAGCTGCAGGCGATCGTGCCGCGCAGCGTGCTGTTCTTCTATCCGATCGTGCTGATCTTCCTGATGGCCGGATCGCGCTTCGCGTTCCGCCTGTGGAAGGAGCATCGCCTGTACAGCCCGCTCGCTGCGCTCGGCGAGCCGGTGCTGGTCGTCGGCGCAGGCGAGGCGGGCGCGCGGCTCACGAACGAGATGGCGCGCAGCCGGCAATGGCGCGTCGTGGGACTGCTCGACGACGACGAGCAGAAGCACGGCCGCCTCATGCGCAACGTCAGCGTGCTCGGGCCGATCGCGGAACTCGACACGTGGGTGCGGCGCTACGGCGTGCGCAAGGTGATCATCGCGCTGCCGTCGGCGAACCATGCGGTGCGGCGGCGCGTGGCCGAGCTGTGCGCTGCCGCACACGTCGAGGCGCTGACGGTGCCCGCGTACGAGGACCTGATGTCGGGCCGCACGCCGCTCACGATGGTGCGCATGGTCGAGCTCGACGACCTGCTCGGCCGCGATCCGGTCGTGCTCGACAACCGCGGCATCGCCGAATGGCTCGGTAACCGCGTCGTCATGGTCACCGGCGCCGGCGGCTCGATCGGCGCCGAGCTGTGCCGCCAGATCGCGCGCTTCCGGCCCGCGCGGCTCGTGCTGTTCGAGATTTCGGAGGCAGCGCTCTACGAGATCAAGACCGCGCTCGTCGATGCGTTCCCGCAGCTCGGCGTCGTCGCCGTAGTGGGCGACGTCAAGCATGCGTCGGCGGTCGAGGACACGCTCGCGCGCGAGAAGCCCGACGCGATCTTTCACGCGGCGGCGTACAAGCACGTGCCGCTGATGGAGGAGATGAACGCGTGGCAGGCGGTGCGCAACAACGCCTACGGCACGTGGGTGCTGGCGCATGCCGCCGTGACGGCGAAAGTCGAAAAGTTCGTCCTCGTGTCGACCGACAAGGCCGTGAATCCCACGTCGGTGATGGGCGCGACGAAACGCGTCGCCGAGCAGGTGTGCCAGAGCCTGCAGGGCGGCGCGACGCAGTTCGTCATCGTCCGCTTCGGCAACGTGTTCGGAAGCGCCGGCAGCGTCATTCCCCGCTTCGCCGAGCAGATCGCGCGCGGCGGCCCGGTGACCGTCACGCATCCCGACATCACGCGCTTCTTCATGTCACTGTCCGAGGCCACGCAGCTTCTGCTGCAGGCGGGCCTGCAGGGAAAGGGCGGCGAAATCCTGACGCTCGACATGGGCGAGCCGGTGCGCATCGTCGATCTCGCGCGCGACATGATCCGGCTCTACGGGGCCGATCCGGATCACGTCGCAATCGTGTTCACGGGGCTGCGCCCCGGCGAGAAGCTCTACGAGGAGCCGCTGACCGAACTGGAGGCCACGAAGCCGACGCCGCATCCGAAGCTCCACGTCGCGCAAGCGCGTCCCGCCGATCCCGACGCGGTGAAGCAGCTCGTCGCGTGGTGCGAGCGCGATCGCGTTGCCGACGACGCCGAAGTGCGGGCGCGGATGCGCGCCTGGATTCCCGAGTACGCGCCGCCCGCAGGCGCGTCGATCAAGCCGATTCCGACTGCCGGGGCCGAGGAGACGGTGGCGCTCCCGCTGCGGGCACCGCGCCGGCGTTGAGCGTGCGCAAGGCCCGGGGCGCCGCCTGGCGCCGGGGGTTGCCGGGCTGCGTCGGCACGTCGCCGGCCGCCAGGATCCGCTCGCGGCGCATCCCGTAACCCAGCAGGAACGCGGTCATGGCCCAGAGCTCCTTCGCATTGCTGCGGAACAGGAAATCGTCGGTGACGTTCTTGGCGATGAACCCCGCGAGGAGCGACAGCCCGGCCACGCCAACAAGCGCGAGCGTATCGTCGCGGGAACGCGCGAAGCGCAGATAGCGCAGCGCGAGCGCGACGAGGAAGGCGGTGAAGAGCAGCATGCCGACGGCGCCTGTCTGCAGCCACTGGCTCGCGAACACGTTGTGCGCGTGCGCGAGCAGCGGGTCGCCCATCTCGGCCGCGAGGCGGTCCGCGAGGACGCGCCGGCCGAATCCGTAACCGGTCCACGGCCGTTCCGCGATGCGATCAACAACGTGCTCCCAGAGCGTGATGCGAGGGTCGCGCTCGATCGACGCGGCGACGCTGCCCGCGGGGGTGACCTGCGCGGCGCGCTCCTCCAGCACGTCGGCGAACGCGAGCGAAAGTACCAGCAGCAGCACCGCGAGCGGCACGGTCCAGCGCACCGGCGTGCGCGTGAACGTGTGCGGCCAGCGCAGCGCGCCGGCGATCGACGCCGTCGCGAACGCCGTCGCGAGCGCGATCCACACGACGCGGTTGTCGGTCATGCGCGCGGTGACGACGACGAGCGCGAGCAATGCGAGCCCGGTCGCCACGAGCCGGAGACCGCCTCCGAAGCCGGCCGGCGGCGGCGCGATCAGCGCGAACATGAACGGGGCGACGAGCACGATCCACGTCGACCACGGGCCGACGCCGTAATGCCAGCGGCCCGCATCCCACGTGCCTTGTGCCAGCGCCATGCCGATCGCGAGCAGCGCGAGCGCGGCGAAGCTCGCGAGCGCGGCGCCGACCAGCACGCGGACGCTGCGCGCGTCGCGCGCGGCGACGTAGAAGACAAGCATCACGAGCAGGCTGTCCATCACCTCGCGCGACAGCTGGCCGAGCGAGTAATGCGGGTTCACGGACCACGCGAGCGATGCCACCGACCAGCCGGCCCACGCGAAGAGCGGGACCAGGATCGACGGACCCGCCAGCGGGATTCGCGTCGTCTCGTTCCGCCATGCTTGCGCCAATGCGACGACGGCAAGGACGCCGGCGCAGCCGAACGTGATCGAATGCGCGAGCCGCGCCCAGTTCGTGGGCAACAGGAACAGATGGGCGGCGGCGGCGGCCAGCAGCCAGCGGTTGATCGTATGGGTCATCGGGCTGCCGAAGCGCGGGCTCGCGTGCGACCCCGATGGGCAGCACACGCGAGGCGCCGATTCTAACCGTTCGCGGCCGCCGGCCTTCAGCGTGCGCATCCTGATCGTCAAGCGCGACAAGCTCGGCGACCTGCTGCTGGCGCGGCCGGTCATCTCGCGTCTTGCGGGGGCGGTCCCCGAAGCGGAGATCCACCTGCTCGCCAACGACTATAACGCGTGGGTCGCGCGGGATCATCCCGCGCTCGTCCGCACATGGGCGTTCGCCCGCGTCCGCGACGGCGGACGGCTCGATTGGCGGGCGGCGGCGCAGCAGGTGCCGCTGCACTTCGCCTTGCGGCGCGAGCGCTTCGACTGGGCGATCGTCATGGGGGGCGACGAGTCGCACCGGGCCATCCGCCGCGCGCTCGCGACGCGCGCGGCGCGCGTAGTCGCGTATGCGCAGGAGCCCGCGCGCTACGGGCCACGGTTGACCGATCCGTTGCCGCCTCCGTCCACCGGGCACGAGACGGCGCGCATGCTCGCGCTTTGCGTACCGCTCGGCGTGCGCGATAACGTGCTCGACGCCCCGAGCTTCACGATCGATGCCGGCGACGCCACCTTCGCGATGCGATGGCTCGCGGAACGCGGGCTCGCGGCGCGCCGCTATGTCGTCATCGGCCTCGGCGCGCGGCGCGCGAAGAAGCAGCCGACGCCGTCGCAGGTGGCCGCGTGGTCGGCGCGCATCTTTCGCGAGCGGGGCTTGCCGACCGTGCTGATGTGGACGCCCGGCACCGCGGCCAACGCCGCGTATCCCGGCGACGATGCGCTTGCGCAAGCGGTGCTCGATCAGCGCCTCGCGCATCTGCATCCGTTTCGCGGTCCGATCCGCGAGGCACTCGGGCTAATCTACGCCGCGCGCACGTCGATCATTCCCGATTCCGGATTGATGCATTTCGCGGCGGCGAGCGAAGGCGGCGTGCTGGGCCTGTTCGCGGATCCGCTCGATTCCGCGCCGGCGGCGCGCTGGGCGCCACTTGGCGCGCGAGCGCGCCACATCGAGGCGCCGAAACGGATCGCGGACCTGTCGGACGACGAAGTGTTTGCCGTGCTCGATCCGTTGCTCGAGCCGACTTCGGGGTCACAAGCAGCGACTTCGCTGACGTCGGAGTGAGTCGGCTTATGGCTCTGATCCCGAAGGCGCGGACCGATACAGATAGGGATTCAGCGTCGGGTCGTTGTACATCTTGAACTGCCGGTAGACGCGCCAGAATGCGCGGCCTTCCGCCGCGCGCGCGAGCAGCGTGTCGAGGCAGCGAGCGAGGTCGTCGCGCTGCAGCGAGAGGCGCGCGAGCCTCTCCTTGCATGAAGCAATGTGCTCCGCGCTTGCGTCGTCGCGCATCGTCTGCAGCCGCATGTGATGGATCTTGAGCGACAGGATCGACAGGCGATCGATCATCGCGCCCGCGGTCTCCGAGTTGTGCCACGCGTCCGCCGCGGGCGCAACGCCCGCGAGGCGCGCAAGCAGCGCCTCGTCGATGCGCTCGATCGCGTCGTTGCGGCGCTGGTTGCAGCCGTCGATCGCGCGCTTGTTCGCGGCGATCGCCGCGTCGGCGACGTCGGTGCGGCGCGCCTGATCCTCCTCGTCCCAGAGCAGGCGGTTGTTGCGGTGATTCTCCGCGATGTGGCGCCACGCGTCGCCGGCATCGCGGCCGGGGGCGCCGCCGGCAATCGCTTCGTCGTGGAACGCGCAGATCGCGCGCGCGGCGACGTCTTCGAACGGATTCATGGCGAACAGTCAGAGGAGCGACAGAATCGCATTCTGCACGGCTTCGGCTTCGATCGCCGGCATGCACAGATGGCGCGGACATTCAGCGACGCTGCGGCCGCAGCGTCGCACCCAGGCGATCTCGCGCTTGAACAGCACGCGCTGGTCGCGGCAGGGGAACGGATCCACGGTTACCGCCCGGTACGGCGCATCGCGCCAGAAGTCGCCGGCCCCGCACAGCACCGCGGAGCCGGGGCCGAACAGCGCGACCGTCGGTGTGCCGACGATGCGGCCGAGGTGCGCTATCCCGGTGTCGGGTGCGACGAGCACCGTCGCGCCGGCCAGCAGATGCCAGATTTGCGCAAGATCGAGTCGGCCGGCGAACGATGCGAAGCGCCGCTGCGCGTCGATCGCCCCGACGACAGCCGCCTCGTTCGCGCCCGCCGACCACACCGGCGCGATGCCACGTGCGGCAAGCCAGCCGGCCAGCCCGAGCCAGCGCGGCGCAGGCCACTGCTTGAGCGGCGAGCTCGCGCCGACGTGCAGCACGGCATACGGCGGGACGGGACGGGCGAATTCGGCGTGGGGCGGCGCGCACCATTCCTGCGCGCGATAGGGCTCCGGCGCAGGTCCTTCGACGAGCTCCGCGACGAGATCGCCCCACGCACCGGGACGATCCGGATAAGCGACCTGCCGGTCGACCTGCCAGCTCTTGACCGCGGGCCGGTCGCCGGCGAAGGCCACGATGTGGCGCGCGCGCATCGCCGCCGCGAGCCACGCGTAACGGTTGTCGCCCGGCACCAGCGCAAGGTCGAACGGCGCTTCCGCGTACAGCGCCGATGCCGATTGCCGGGGATCGAACGGCAGCGCGCGCACCCCGTACGGTGCGGTCGCATAGAGCGGGGCAATCGCGCGCGGCAGCGTCATCGCGATGTCGGCAGAGGGATGCATCGTCCGCAGCTTCTTGAGCAGCGGCGTCAGCATCAGCGTGTCGCCGAGCAGCAGATGGTGCGCGACCAGGATGCGGCGCGGGTCGCGCGGCGCGATCCGTTCGCGCTGCCGCAGCGCGAGCGCACGCGCGACGGTTCGCGCGCGTCCGGCGAAGCGGCTTCCCGCGTTCGGCGCGAGCGCGGTCACTGGACTACTCTTCGCGCTATCGCGCTTCGGAGCAGTTCGCCCTTGGGGCGGTCCTTCGGGCTCACGGTCGCCGAATCGCCTTGCGCGCGGCGAGCGCGCAGCGAAAGACTTCTTCCATCCGATCCAGCATCGTCTCGATGGCGAAGCGGGGCAGCACGAACGCCCGGGCGCGTTCCGCGATCGCCGCGCTCGCGACCGGATCGTCGAGGACGGCGTCGATCGCCGCGGCCAGGGCGGCCGCGTTTTCGCGCGCGACGATGCGCGCGGTGTCCCCGTCGCGCGCGATCTCGGGAATCGCGCCGGCGTCGGTCGTGACGCACGGAATCGCCGCCAGCATCGCCTGCAGCAGCGCCTGCGGCACGCCTTCGTTCGCATAGGATGGCAGCACGAACACGTCGAGCGCGGCAAGCCAGCGCGCGACGTCGGTTCGCTGGCCCGCGAACAGCACGCGCTCGCCGAGGCCGAGCTGCGCGACCTGCGCTTCCAGCGCGGCGCGCTGCGGCCCGTCGCCGACGATGACGAGCCGCGCATCGCGTCGCCGAAGAAGCGGCATCGCCTCGACGAGGTACCGGTGGCCCTTCCAGCTGCGCAGCGTCGCCACGATGCCGGCGAGCGGCGCGGCTTCCGGAAGGCCGAGCTCGCGCCGCGCGGCGGCGCGCGACAGCGGCGCGAACGTCGCCGTGTCGATGCCGGTCGGCACCGAATCGACACGCGACGGGTCGAGGCCGTTGTCGCGGATCAGCTGCTCGCGCAATGCGGCGCCGGTAGTCACCACGCGCGCGGTCGCGGTGCGATAGAGCCAGCGCGTGGCATAGTCGCGTGGCACGGGGATGGAAACGTGCCGTGTCCGCACGAGCACAGGCGCGCGCCCGGCTCGTGCAAGCCACGCGCACGCGAGCGCGGCGAGCCATGCGTCGGTCGAGCTGTGCGCGTTGACGACGTCGACCGGATGCCGGCGTAAGGCGGCGACGAGAGAGCGCACGCCCGCGGGACGCTTGCGGCCGATCGGCAACGTCGCGACGGGCACGCCGAAGCGCGGCGCCTCCGCGGCGATCCGCGATCCGCGTGCGGCGTAGAGCGTCACGCGATGTCCGCGGCCGATGAAGCCGGCGGCTTCGGTCAACGTGCGGATCTCCTGTCCACCCCAGCCGAGCGACGACTCCGTGTGCGCGATCGCGAGGGGATCGTCTGCGCTCATGCATCGGCCTCCGTGTGCCGATCACCCGACAAGCGACCCCGCGTGTCGGCCTCCCGCAAACGCGCAGCGCCGCCCGCTTCGGGCCTTTGCTCGACCTGCGGTCTCGCCCGCTGCGCTCATGCAGCGAGCGGCGCCGGCGCGAACTGCATCCGGTGCAGCTTCGCGTACACGCCGCCGCGCGCGAGCAGCGCGGCGTGCGTGCCTTCCTCCACGATGTGCCCGTGCTCGAGCACGACGATGCGGTCAGCGTGCTCGATCGTCGACAGCCGGTGGGCGATGACGATCGTCGTGCGGCCCTGCATCAGCGCGTCGAGCGCGGCCTGGACCTGACGCTCGGATTCCGAATCGAGCGCGGACGTCGCCTCGTCGAGAATCAGCAGCGGCGCATCCTTGAGAATCGCGCGGGCGATCGCGATGCGCTGGCGCTGCCCGCCGGAGAGCCGCACGCCGTTCTCGCCGACTTCCGTCTCGAATCCCTGCGGCAGCGCGCGGATGAACTCGAGCGCATGCGCCGCATTGGCCGCGCGCTCGATCGCCTCGCGCGGCGTATCCGCCATCGCGCCGTAGGCGATGTTCGCGGCGATCGTGTCGTCGAACAGCAGCACGTCCTGCGAAACGAGCGCGACCTGCGCGCGCAGGCTCGCGAGCGTGAGCGTCGTCACGTCGTGCCCGTCGATGAACAGCCGTCCCGCCGTCGGCTCGTAGAAGCGCGGCACGAGGTTGACGAGCGACGTCTTGCCGCTGCCCGAGCTGCCGACGAGCGCCACCGTCTCGCCCGGATGCACGGTCAGCGACACATCGTTCAGCGCCTCGCGCTCGGCTCCGGCGTAACGCAACGAGATCCGGTCGAAGCGCAATTCGCCCGAGGCGCGCTCGAGCGCGACGCTCCCTTCGTCCGGCTCGACGTCGCGGTCGAGAAGCCCGAAGATGCTTTCCGCCGCGGCAAGCCCGCGCTGGATCGCCGCGTTGATACCCGACAGCGACTTGATGCGCTCGAGCAGCGTCAGCAGCGCGACGAGGTACGAGGCGAACGTGCCGAGGTCGAGGCTGCCGCTCTGGCTTTGCGCGAGCGCGACCCAGACGATGACCCCGACGGCGATCGCGGCGAGCACCTGGGTGATCGGCGAGCTCGCGGCGCTTGCCGACGATTGCTTCGTCATCGACGTGCGCAGCGCATTGGCGGCGCGGACGGCGCGCGCTCGCTCGTACGCCTCGCCGCCGAAGACGCGAACGATCCGGTGGCCGCCGATCATCTCCTCGAGCACGTGCGTCATCGAGCCGGTGCGCGTCTGTACGTCGCGCGCGATGCGGCGCAGCCGCCGGCTGAAGTAGCGGATGACGACGGCGACGATCGGCAGCACGAAGAACGTCATCGCCGTCAGCTTCCAGTTGATGTACAGCAGCCAGCCGAGGCTCGCAGCGATCGTCAGCGTGCTGCGGATCGCGGTCGTGATCGTTCCGGAAGCGGCCGAGGCGAGCTGGTGCGCGTCGAACGTGAGCTTCGACTGGATGACGCCAGCCGGCGTCACGTCGTAGTACGGCGTCGGCAGCCGCAGCAGCTTGTCGATCAATCCGCGCCGCAGGTCGAACACCACGCGATGACCGGTGTACGCCATGCCGTATTCCGAGATGAACGAGCCGATGCCGCGGAATACGAACACGCCGATCACCGCGAGCGGCAGCCACTGCGTGCGTGCGGGATCGGGATTCTGGAAATTGTTGACGATCGGAATGACCAGCATCGCCATGATCAGGTCGCCGGCGGCGACGCACGCCATGCCCACGACTGCGAGGCCGAAGGCCCACCAATACGGACGGACGTACTCGAGAAGACGCCGGTAGAGACGCAGCCCGGTCATCGGGCGTTCGGGACCTGGCGCGGGGTGTCGCGGCGGCGTACGTACAGCGAGTCGGACAAGGGATTGCGCGCAGGCGGCCGCCGCTCGCTTGCCGGCGTGCGGCCTCTCGTCGTGGAGCGGCCAGTATAGCAGCCGCTATTGTGCGTCTTCGCCCGGGCGCCGGCGCGGGCGGTTCACTCCCGGATCCAGTGCATTCGTCGCATTTGCGTTGCACGCCGCACCCGTCACGCCGTACGCTTTACCCGCCAATTGGCAGACAGGGGAATGCGCGCAGGAAGACCGGGGGCATGAGCCCGAAAAACGCCATCGCGGCGCCCTGGCGGCGATGACCGCATTCGTTCGCTGGGGTCTTCCGATCGTCGCGATCGCGGCGGCGCTCGACGTATTGCGGGTGTCGGCCGACGCCATTGCCGGCCGCGAGTCGTTTACGGACGTGTGGGGATGGTACGTCTACGACGTGTTCATCGGCGTCGCCGTTCTGGCGGCCGCTGCCGCGGTCGTCCATCGGATCCCTCGCCACGGACGCCGCCAGTACGCTGCCGTTGCCCTTGCGGTCATTGCCGCGGGCGCGGCGTCTTTGTACCTGTGCACCGTGCACAGTACGTGGCGACGCTTGGGCACGCTGTCGGTCTTCCTCGGGGATCCGGGGAATTACGTAGGCTGGTTCGGCACCAGCATGCTGGTGTACCTGACGCTCGGCATGCTGATCGTCGGAGCTTGGCTTTACGTTCGCGCCGAGGCACAGCAGGCGGAGGTCCTGAAGCAGGTCGCGGTCGATTCCGCGCGCATGGATCAGCAAACGGCCGAGGCGCGCCTGCAAGTGCTGGAGGCTCAGATCGAGCCGCACTTCCTGTTCAACACGCTCGCGCACGTCAAGCGTCTCTACGAGATCGATCCCGCCAGCGGCGCGCGGATGCTGCAGAACCTCAAGGCGTACCTGGCGGTGGCGTTGCCGCAGATGCGCGAAACCGAGTCGACGCTGGCGCGCGAGCTCGGAAACGTCACCGCCTACCTGAACGTGCAGCAGATCCGGATGGGGCATCGGCTGGCGTTCGCCGTCGATTTGCCACCGAATCTCCGCGGCGCCGCGATGCCGTCGCTGATGATCCTCACGCTGGTAGAGAACGCGATCAAGCACGGTCTCGGTCCTGCGCAGGCGGGCGGTCGCATCGACGTTCGGGCTTCGTCCGAGGGCGGTGCCTTCGGGTCGACGTGGCGGACACCGGACAGGGCTTTGCGAAGGCGGCGGGAGGAGGCACGGGCCTTGCGAACGTTCGCGCCCGCCTGAAAAGCCTGTTTGGCGACGCCGCCAGCCTGTCGCTCGCGATCAATGCGCCAAGAGGCGTCGTCGCGACGCTGATCCTGCCGCAGCGAAGCATGAACTCCCCCGGAGCCGGCGCGTGAGCGATACCGAAGCCCGAATTCCGCAGGGCGATGCGTGGGGGCGGGTGGCGGATGCACTGTGCAGCCTTCGCTGGCCGCAGATTCGCGTCGCGATCCTGTTCGGGCTGGCGTTGTGGGTACTGTGGAGCCTGCGCAACTTCCCCCACGTCCTCTACTTGGCCGAGACAGACAAAGATCTCCACCTGATTCTTCTTGGCCCCGTGATCGACTACCAGATCAAGGCCTTCGTCCTCGTGGTTGCCATCGTCATCGCCGACCGCGCCGTCGACGACGGCGCCCAGCGCCGCAGGACCTACGTCCTCGCCGCGCTGCTCGGTTGCGCGGCCGCCGTGGTCGTGAGCGAGCTGTTCGTCGAACCCTGGCGAGTTGTTGTTCTAGGCGAGGACCAGAACCGGCCCGCGGATATCTCGTGGATTCGGTATTATTCGTTCTGGCCGATCGGCCAGTTCGCGATCTTGCTGATGACCGGCGCGCCCGCGGTGTTCTTTTACGCCGATCGACGCGCCGCCATGAAGACGGCGGCAATTCTTCACGCCGCCGAGCTCGATCGGGTCCAGCGCTCGCGAATCGCCCTCGAATCGCGGCTTGCGGCGATGCAGGCGCGCGTCGAGCCGCAGTTTTTGTTCAACACGCTCGACCAGGTCGAGCACCTCTACGCGCAGGATCCCGCGCTCGGGGGCCGCATGCTCGACGACCTTATCGCCTACCTCCGCGCGGCGATGCCGCTGATGCGCGACACGTCGTCCACCGTGGCGCAAGAGCTGGAGCTGGCGCGCAGCCACCTCGACATCGCCAAGATCCGGCTCGGTAACCGCCTGGCGTTCGATATCGAGATGCCGGCCGAGCTTGGCGCCGCGCGGATGCCGCCAATGATGCTGCTCCCGTTGCTCGATCACGCACTCGGGCACGGGCTCGCGCGCAGCGCCGCCGACGGCACGATCCGCATCGGCGCCGGTATCGAAGCCGGTCGCCTTTCGCTGCGGATCGCCGACAGCGGCGAAGGCTTCGTGCCCGACGCGGGCGGTGACGGCATCGCGAGCATTCGCGAGCGCTTGCATGCGCTCTACGGTAGCGAGGGCTGGCTGGGCTTTCGTGCGCGCGCAGGCGGCGGAAGCGAGGCCATCTTGGACATTCCGTACGAGATCGGCGCCGTCGCGGCAGCGTAGGGTAGCGACTTGGCTCGGCCGCTATTGCGTGACTTTACCGGCGAGTAACGCCTCGTAAAGCGCCATCAGCCGTGCCGTCATCGCGGCGGCCGTGAGCGGCAGCACGGCGGCGCGCGCGCGCTCGCCCATGCGCGCGCGCACTGCTTCATCCTGCAGCGTGCCCATATGCGCGGCGAGCGCTTCGGCATCGCCAGGCGCCACGGCGAATCCGGCGCCCGCCTCCAGCGCCAATTCGGCCGCGCCGCAGCGCGTCGTCGTCACGATGGGCAGCGCGCACGCCATGGCCTCGAGCGCGGCATTCGGGCACGGGTCGTAGAGCGTCGGCAGCACGAATACGTCCGCCGCGCCATAGTAATGATGTGGCTCGGCTAGCGGGCCCGCTAGCGTGACGCGGCCGGCGAGGCCGAGCGCGCGAACGCGTGCAGCGTAATGCGCGCTCTCCTTGTCGCGGCCGACGACGAGCAGATGCGCGGAGGCGGGCAACCGCGCCATCGCGTCGATCGCCGTGGCGACGCCCTTGCGCTCGAATCCCGAGCCCACCAGCAGATGGACGTTCGCGTCCGAGGCGATGCCGTGGCGCTCGCGCACGGCCGTGCGATGCACGCGCAACCGCGGCGAGAAGGCCGTCGCGTCGACCGCGTTGTAGATGACGTGCAGGCGCGACTCCGGCACGCCGAACCGATCGCGAATGTCGTCGCGCACCATCTTCGAATTGCAGATGACCGCCGACAGCCGCGCGCTCGCGTACATCCGGCGTTCCATCGCCAGCCTGTGCCGATGCCGCGGATCGGCGCGCATGGCGAGCGCGCGCAGCGGCGGCACGTGACGCATGCGCTCCTCGAGCCACGTCGCGTGCACGCCGTCACCCGCGCGATAGATGTCGCAGCAGGCGAGCCGCTCGTGCGATTGCACGAGCGCGGGCGCGTCGCGCGCGATCGCGCGGCACACCGCGCGCACGAACCCGGAGTCGCGCCAAAGGCCGCCGACGTAGAAGGGATCGACGATCCGAGGCTCGATGCGGCCCCGCTGCGCGGTCCATTCGCGCGTATAGAGCGTCACCGTGACGCCGCGCTCCGCCAGCGCTTCGAGCGCGCTCGCGAGGAACCGCTCGGCGCCGCCGAACGGCGTGTAGCGCTGGCGGATGATGGCGAGCCGCATCAGCGCGGCGTGCCGCCCGGGGCCGGCGCCGATTCCGCAAAATGTATCGATTCCCCGGCCGGCGCCGACTCCGCGAGCAGCGCCTCGAACTGCGCGTACACGTCGTCGACGCGCAGCGTCGTCAGGCATTCCGAGACCTTGCCGCCGCCGCAGCCGTCGATGCCGCACGGCCGGCACGGGTGTGCCCGCGAGACGACGACCCGCGCGCGCACCATCCACGGCCCCCATTCGTGCTCGCCGGACGGCCCGAACAGCGCGAGTGCCGGCGTACCCATCGCGGCGGCAATGTGCATGGGCGCGCTGTCGACGCCGACAAAAGCGCGCGCACGCGCGGTGAGTGCCGCGAGTTCGAGCAGCGAGAGCTCGCCGGTCAGGTCGACGACATGCGCGTGCGCCGACGCGCCCATCTGCGACAGGACCGAGGCGACGAGCTCGCGCTCGCGTGCGTCGGGCGCGCCCGTCACGACCACCGAATGTCCGCCGCCGACGATGCGCTCGAACAGCCCGGCCGTATGTTCGGGCGGCGCGCACTTGAACATCCAGCGTGATCCGGGATGCGCATGCACGAAGCCGGGCGCGATGCCGCGCTCGCGGATCAGCGCGTCGATGCGCGCGTTGGCGGCGTCCCCCGGAATCAGCACCAGTTTCTTGTCGGCAGGCTCGGGGTAGACGCCGATGCGCCGCAGCGCATCGAGATTCGCCTCGACTGCGTGGCGCGGCGTCATCCGCGGCAGGCGGTAGAAGTGCGTGAAGCGCGCCCGCCAGAACCATTCGCTGCGCGGGCGCTCGCGCGTCACCGCATAGCGGGGGCGCAGCAGATGCGCGAGCATCGCGCCGCGCGGATGCTCGGTCAGGTGGATCAGCAGGTCGTAGTGCCGTGCGCGAAGTGCGCGCACGAGGCTCGCCTCCGCGGCGATCTGCACACGCGGGCCCTGCCGCTTCCAGGCGCGGTCGATCGTGTGAATGCGCGCGATCGCCGGGTGGTGCGCGAGCAGCGGCGCGGTTTCCCGGTACACGAGCGCGTCTATCTCGGCGTGCGGCGCCGCGCGCCCGAGCGTTGCGTACACGGGCGACGTCAGCAGTACGTCGCCGTGATGGCGGAGCTTGGTGACGAGGACGCGCCGGATCTCCGGCAGCGGTACGGCGTCCGGCAGATAGCTCGCCATGGGCGGCAACAATAGCAAATCCAGCACCGGTGCGAACCTGCGCAGGGTCAGCGCTCACTCGTGCGCCGTTGCGCGCTCCGGGCTGCGATCGGCGTTCGGGTAGAATCCGGCGTTCGCGAAATCCCGCCGCCCGCCCCATGCCGATCGACGCCGTCAGCGCTGCCATCAAGGCGAAGATCCTCGCCGAGGCGCTGCCCTACATACGCCGGTTCCACGATCGGACGATCGTAGTCAAGTACGGCGGCAACGCGATGACGGAGACGGCGCTGAAGGCCGGCTTCGCCCGCGACGTCGTCATGCTGAAGCTCGTCGGCATGAATCCCGTCATCGTGCACGGCGGCGGCCCGCAGATCGGCGAGCTGCTCACGAAGATGGGCATCCAGAGCGAGTTCCGCCAGGGCATGCGGGTGACCGACGAGCGGGTGATGAACGTCGTCGAGATGGTGCTCGGCGAGTTGAACCAGGAGATCGTCGGCCTCATCAACCAGCAGGGCGGCAAGGCGGTGGGGCTCACCGGCCAGGACGGGGCGTTCATCCGCGCGCGCAAGATGATGCTGCCAAGCGAATCGGAGCCCGGCGCGTTCGTCGACATCGGCCTCGTCGGCGAGATCGCGTGCATCGACGCCGAGCTGATCAGCCTGCTCGATTCGCGCGACTTCATCCCGGTGATTGCGCCGATCGGCGTCGGCGCCGAAGGCGAGGCGTACAACATCAACGCCGACCTGGTCGCCGGCAAGCTCGCCGAGACACTGAAAGCCGAGAAGCTCGTGCTGATGACGAATACGACCGGGGTGCTGGATCGCCACGGCAAGCTGCTCACGGGCCTCACCGCGAACGAGATCGACGCACTGTTCGCGGACGGCACGATCCATGGCGGCATGCTGCCAAAGATGGGATCGGCGCTCGACGCGGTGAGAAACGGCGTGAAGAGCTCGCACATCATCGATGGCCGCGTCGACCACGCGCTGCTCCTCGAGGTGCTGACCAACGCGGGCGTGGGAACGATGATCCGCGCCGACGATGCCGCGCCGCGCGCGGCCTGACGCCGCGAGTCGAGAACGAGGATGGCGGCGAAGCCCGGCGAACGCAAGCTGCAGATCCTGCAGACCCTCGCGACGATGCTCGAAACGCCGCGCGGCGAGCGCGTGACGACGGCTGCGCTCGCCGCGAAGCTGGACGTTTCCGAGGCCGCGCTCTACCGGCATTTCGCGAGCAAGGCGCAGATGTTCGAGGGCCTGATCGAGTTCATCGAGTCGACGGTGTTCTCGCTCGTGAACAAGATCCAGTCGGAATCCGAGGACGGCGTCGCGCAGGCCGAGCAGACCGTCGTGATGCTGCTGCGCTTCGCCGAGAAGAACCAGGGGATGACGCGCGTGCTGATCGGCGACGCGCT
>Ga0157372_10003510_pt1 | contig 16882 bp, 6 predicted proteins | sample C55metaG_FD_115307 | JGI IMG/M metagenome (GOLD analysis project Ga0157372, IMG submission 115307) | Corn rhizosphere microbial communities from Kellogg Biological Station, Michigan, USA - C5-5 metaG | ecosystem: Host-associated > Plants > Roots > Rhizosphere > Soil | place: USA: Michigan... | reverse complement strand
TGACGTTCTTGCGCCACACGTCATAGACAGCCATCTTCTCGAACGTGTGATTCTGTGCGCTAAGATCCCGCAGGTCCAGAGGCGATGGCCCGATCACGTTATCGCCTTGAACAGAAAAAATCCTTACGAGACGATCAGGATTAGAAAAAGGGATGGGCCGCAGCAGTACCGCATTGAGTACTCCAAACATCGCCGTGCTCGCACCGATACCGAGGGCTAAGGTGACGACCGCCACAGAAGTAAACCCTGGGCTCTTGCGCAATCGCCGCATGGCATAGCGAACATCCTGAAGTAGTCCGTTCATAGTTCTCACTCGTATCGCAACGCCACCATGGGATCGACCTTCGCCGCACGACGGGCGGGGATGTAACACGCGCAAGCGACCACGCTGATTAGAAGAATCGACACCGCAGCAAAGGTTAAGGGATCGCTCGGTCTCACCCCATCGAGCAGACGGAAATAGCTGGAGAGCGTTCGGGTCAGAAGTAGTGCGCCAATCGCGCCGAGAGCAATACCGGCAAGACCCAGTTTCAGTTCTCGCCCCATAAACAGACGAAGAACGCTTGCTTTATCAGCTCCCAGAGCCATGCGGATGCCGATTTCCTGGACGCGTTGCGCAACGGAATATGAAATCGTTCCGTAGATTCCGACCGACGCTAGCAGCAATGCTAAGCCAGCGAATGCTCCCAGAAGAACCATCGGGAAACGCTGCTCAAACATCGAGTCCGTGAAGATCTGCCGCATAGTCTGGACGTCATAAATCGTCTGATCGCTAGCAGCCTGATAGATCGTTGCTTTCACGGCAGGAATTAACGCCGCCAAATCGAGCGGGGTACGAAGGATTACGCGTGCGTCCGGATAATTAAGCGGTACCCACTGGTCCGGAACGGCATAGAGCGAATAGTACGTCTGGTATTGGTTGACGGCATCTGCGTCATTCAACCCCGCAGCCTTCACATGGTCCACAACACCGACAATTGCGCAAGGTCCGAACGCCGCGAAGCCAGCGGTAATCGTGTGCCCGATCGGCTTTGTATCGGGAAAGAATTTCTTCACGAAATTGCTATCGATGACCGCGACACAGGGCGACTTTGTAGTGTCGTTCTCATTAAGGAAGCGCCCTTGGCGCAACGGGATTCCCATGACGCGCAAATAATTCGCTCCGGTAAGAAACCATTGCAGTCGCGGCGCTCCTTGCAGTGATTCGGGCTTCTTAGAGTCAAGCCAGAACGGCAAATATCCGCCTTCTCCGGTTAGCGGAACGGCAGTGGTGAAATCCGCCGCTTGCACGCCGGGAATCTGGCGAATGCGCTCAATCAATTGTTGGTAAGCCGTGCGAGTATCCAACGGAGTCTTCGTCACGGAATGCGAGATTCCCACTTTGAAGGTGACGATATTCTCTGTCTGAAAGCCTGGATTGACATTCGATAAATGGAGAATTGTGCGGAACAGCAGGCCCGCGCCCACCAGCAGCACAAGCGTCAAGGCCACCTGCATCATGGCAAAACTGCTCTGCGCCCGACGAGGTACCGTGGTACAACCTCCGCCACCCTCCTTAAGAGATGTTCGCGGAGCGGCGCTCCAACTCTTCACTGCGGGCGCAAGGCCGAAGAGAATCCCAACCGCTATCGAGACCGTCAACGTGTAAAGCAAGACAGGGGCATTTACCGCGACCTCATCGATGCGGGGCAATGTCCCAGGAAGCGCCGATAAAACGGAATTCGTTCCGAACAATGCAATCCAAGTCCCGACGAAGGCGCCTGCTAACGAGAGCACCACGCTTTCAGTCAACAATTGCCGTGCCACGCGCGCTCGATTTGCGCCGAGTGCCGCGCGAATTGCAAACTCTCGATTGCGCGCGGCGGAGCGAGCCAGCAGAAGATTGGCGATATTCGCACACGCGATCAACAAAAGCAGACCAACCGCTCCGAACAGCAACGCTAAAATTTTGCCGGCGTCGCCGACGATTGCCCGCTTGAGAGGCTCAACGTAAATTCCGAGATCGCGATTGTCGTCCGGATAGAGATGGTCCAGACCATTCTGGATTGTGCTCATCTCCGCCTGGCTTTGAGAAATGCCTACTCCAGGTTTCAGGCGCGCGATGGTGAAAAGTCCATCGTGACTTGCTCGATTTGTTAGAACAAGCGGATCCAGCTGTCCGAGTGGCGTATAGAGGTCGGCCTCGTCTTCGATCCGAAGTCTCGGTGGAGCAACTCCGACAATTGAGTAATTCACGCCGTTAACGGTCACGATCTTGCCCAATATTTCGCCGCTTCCGGCGAACCGCTCCTTCCACAAGCGGTTACCAATTACAGCCACGGGCGCGCCGCCACCCTGGTTTTCCTGTGGAGTGAATTCTCGTCCGAGCGCAAGCCCCACACCCAGAGTGCTGAAAAACTTGGGCGAAATTTGTTCCGAATTGAGGTGTGAAGGTGTACCCGGAGATGTCAAGTCAACGGCTTGGTTTCGAAACGCTGCCATCTGCGCAAACGAACGAGCATTGCGTTGCCAATCCTGAAAATTTGGATATGAATTCCATACACGCGAAAAGCGTGGATTGTTTTCCCACACCATGACGAGGCGATCAGACTGGAAATAATGGAGTGGCGCGAGCACCACGCCTTCAACGACGCTGAACACCATAGTGTTCGCGCCGATGCCGAGCCCCAGCGTAATCACCGCAACAGCCGTGAATCCCGGACTTCTGCGCAGTTGCCGCAGTGCGTATCTCAGGTCTTGTAATAGGCCGTTCATAAACAGTTTTCACCCATATCGCAACGCCACCATAGATTTGATCTTCGCTGTAAGGCGCAGAGATAAGTCTTCATATACTTCATTCATAACGCAGCGCATCCACCGGGTTGACGCGAATCGCCCGTTGCGCCGGAAGCCAAACTGCGACGACCGCAACCGCGATCAACAAAGCTGGAACCAGCGTGAACGATATCGGGTCCCAGGTTTTGGTCTGGAACAAAAGGCTCGCGAGCAGCCGCGCCAGGCCAAACGCCGCGACCAGGCCAATCAGCATTCCGATTACGGCCAGTCGAACGCCCTGAAATATCACCATGCTTCTGACCGCACTTTTCTCCGCACCTAGCGCCATGCGAATTCCAATTTCCTGGGTGCGCTGTTGCACTGAGTACGCCATCAGTCCATAAATTCCGATCGCCGCCAGCAAGAGTGCCGATCCAGCGAAGATAGTCAGCAGCAACATGTTGAAATTTTCGCGCGCAGTGGAACGCACAACGATTTCGTTCATCGAGCGAATATCGGAAACAGGGAGACCGCCGCTCGCTTCAAGCAGTGCTTTTGAAATTGCCGGCCGCAGCGATTCTGGAGAGACTTGAGTGCGGACCACCCAGGCTATCGGCCCGATTCGCGCGTTCAGCGCGGTAACACCGTCGGTGACTTGCGCTGTCGGAACATACATCATTGGCCCGGGCTCCTGACCAAGAGCGCCTTCGCGAACGTCGCCAACAATCCCGACCACCTGTCGAGGTGGCTCCTCGAATTCCGGACCAACTCCGTGTCCGATCAACAAGTGATCAGTGAGAGGATCACCCTTGGGCCAGACTTTTCTCGCCATTGCCTGATTGATGATCACCACGCCAGCCGAACCACCGCTGTCCTGATCGGTGAAGAATCTCCCACGAATCAGCGGAATTTTAAAAACTTTGAAATAGTCGGGCGAAATCGTCAGCCAACCAGCGCCGCGAAGAGAAGTGCTGTCTCCTGGTGCGCGCCCCACCACACTAAACGGAAGACCAAACCCACCTTCCAGCGGAACGCAGCATGTGGAAGCTGCTTCAGTAACTCCCGGCAAGGCGTCGAGTTTTTGAACTCCGTCGCGGTTTAATTGCGCTACGCCGGCCGCCTTTTCGAAGCGTGGCCCGGTGAGCGACATTCGCATTGTCAGCACATTATTGGAATCGAAACCGGGATCGACATGCCGCAGCGCAACAAAGGTGTGTATCAGCAGGCCGGCGCCGATGAGCAGCACCAGAGCCAAAGCCATTTCCGTTACCACCAACACGGAACGAGTTTTGTTCTGGTGAAATGAACCACCCGTGCGCCCGCTGTTTTCTTTGAGAGCAGAAACAACATCGCTCCGCGAGATATTGAGAGCGGGAATCAGCCCAAATAGAATTCCGGTCAGAACAGAAACAATTGCGGTGAATGCAAGCACTCTCCAATCCAAGCCGACCGCGGCGCCATCTTCGCCGATTCGCGGAATGGACCCTGGGTTGAGAGACAGCAAGAACCGCACGCCCACCATGCCGAGAACGACACCGAAAATTCCTCCAGTGATGGAGAGAATGATGCTTTCAGTCAGCAACTGGCGAACAATGCGCCTTCTGCTTGCCCCCAGCGCGGTCCGAACAGCGATCTCTCGCTTGCGGCCTGTTGCACGGATGAGGAGCAGGTTCGCCACATTTGCGCACGCGATGAGCAGAACAAATCCAACTGCTATCACCAGAACCCACAAAGAAGACCGAACGTCGTTGACAATCACATCGCGCAACGGCTGCACTGCGAAGCTATCTTGCGCCTCGATCACTCCCGGAAATTTGCGCCGGAATTCATCTGCGGAAAGTTTGAGCTGAGCGTTTGCCTGCGTAAGCGTTATGCCCGGCTTCAGGCGAGCCGCGGCCAGGAAATAGTGCGCCTGATCATTACTATTTGGATCAAACTGAAAGGGCAGCCACAAATCCGCCGGCGGATCGGTAACAAAGTCTCGCCCCACAACTCCGGTGACCACATACGGTTCCCCGCCAAGCGAAATGGTTTTACCTACAATTTCTTTGTCGCCTCCATAGCGCCGTTGCCACAGTCCATAGCTCAGCACTACTACTCGGCCACCATGCGGCCTGTCTTCTTCGGCCGTAAAGCTACGACCCAAAATTGTCCGTGCTCCGAACAACTGAAAGTAGTCAGCGGTTACGTGAATGCCTTTTACTTGCTCGGGATATGAACCGCCGGTCAAATTCAACCCGGGTCCACCGAAGTCATAAGCAGAAATCTCGTCGAACACATTCGTCTGCTCACGCCATATATTGAACTTGGTCACCGAGGCGCCCGGTCCAGAACCTTGTGGCGATGTCAGGAGAAACTGCACGATCCGATCAGGATCAGGGTAGGTCAACGGCTTAAGCAGTACGGCATTGACGACAGAAAAAATTGCAGTATTCGCTCCAATGCCAACTGCAAGCGTAACGACTGCAATCGCGGTGAAGCCGGGCTTCTTGCCCAGTTGCCGTAATGCATAGCGAATGTCTTGTAGGAATCCAGTCATCTGCACAATTCCTCACTCGTATCGCAACGCCACCATGGGATCGACCTTGGCCGCGGCATAAGCCGGCCAGCAGCAAGCGGCCAATGTCACAACCAACAGCAACATGGACACCAATAAAAATGTGAGCGGGTCGTTCGGACCTACTTCAAACAACATGCTTCGCATCGAACGTGTCAAAAACCAAGCAGCGGCAGTCCCCACGCCCAGTCCGGTCGCAACGAGCCCGAGGCCCTCTTTCAATACGAGAGCCAATACTCCACCCCGTTGCGCGCCCAACGCCAGACGGATCCCGAACTCGCGGGTTCGCTGTCCTACGAAATACGAGACGATTCCGAAGATGCCGATGACGGCGAGCGACAAGGCGATCGCGGCAAATGAGTTCAGCAAAGTTAAAAGAAAGCGCCGGCGTTCGAGCGATTCAGAGATAACTTGGTTCATGCTGAAAACATTCACCGGCTGTTCTCTGTCGACTTGCCAGATTTGACCTCGCAATGCGCTGGCAAGACTTTGAGGGTCTGACTGGGTGCGCACGATCAAATAAGTGGTAAGGGTGCCTTGAGGAAATTGCGCGAAGCTGTAGTAAACAGCAGGGCCGGTCGGGGTTTCGAGCGAGTCAACTTTTACGTCAGCGACAACGCCGACAATCTCGCCGAGCAAATCCTGCCCCCAATCTTTCATTACTATTTTCTTTCCTAACGGATTTTGCCCAGGCCAGAAGCGCTTCGCCATCGCTTGGTTGATCACGACAGCGGTGGGCCGACCCAGCACGTCTAGAGGGGTGAAAGTTCTGCCCGACAAAACAGAAATACCCATGGCCTTGAAATAATCAGGACTGGCGGTCAGGACTTGTGCAGAAGGTTCGCCTCCAGGGCGAAAGCTTTGACCTTCGATATCAAAATCGGTTTCCGCTACTGGACGCAGCGGCAAGGCGCCTGCAGCGGCTGCGGTGCGTACGCCGCTCACGGAACGAACTCGATCTAGCGCAGCACTGGTGAATCTCAGCCGTTGTTCTAATTCCGGATAGCGGGTCTCGGGCAATGTCATGCTCGCGATCAAGAGGTGCGAGCTGTCATAGCCAGGATCCACTCGTTGCAGACGCAAAAAACTTCGAATCAGCAAACCCGCGCCAGTCAGGAGAACCACCGCAAGAGCAACTTCCCCAATCACAAGCGACGAGCGAATGTGGTGACCGACGGAAGAAACAGTGGTACGCCCACCATCAGCCAGATGCTGGTGCAGATTACGACCGGAAACCTGCATCGCCGGGAAAAGCCCGCAAAGAAGAGCGGACAGTAAAGACACCGTACACACGAACAAAATGGTTTGGATATCTAAGCCGAATGGCGCTATTTGGGGAACGGCTCCAGGGTATGCGGCGACGCAAACTCTCGCGAGTGCGAACCCAAGCAGACATCCCAATATTCCGCCAAGTGCGGCAAGCAAGAGACATTCCGTCAGCAACTGCCGCGCCAAGCGTATGCTGTTTGCTCCAAGCGCCGCACGAATTGCAATCTCTTTTTGCCGGGCAATGGAGCGGGAAAAAAGCAGATTCGCAACATTGGCACATGCAATCAGTAAAACGAATCCCACGGCTCCAGCCAGCAAGAGCAACGCCGGGCGAATGTCGGACACCAGGCTATCTTTCAACTTCTGTTCACCAAAAACAAAACCCGGGTCAACGTTTGGATTTTGCTTCTGAATTCCCGCCGCAATCGCCTGCAGATCAGCGTTAATCACGGTGGAAGATATTCCGGTCTTTACTCGTCCAATCACGGTAAACAGATGAGCACGCCGGTTGTCGGAGAGCGCCGCCGCGTCGGTAAGAGGCACCCATGCCTGGGCTTGTTCAGGAAATGAGAAGCCCTTTGGCATCACTCCCACAACTACTCGTGATTCTCCGTGAAGGATGACCGGCTTGCCGACAATTTGCGGGTCTGAACCGAAATGACGTTGCCACAAGCGATAGCTCAGCAGTACCGTCCCTTGCGATCCCTCACGAAATTGATCAGCAGAAAATCCGCTGCCGATCATTGGCGAACGTTGCAGGACAGAAAAAAAGTCTTGGGATACAAAGGCGGCGTCGATCTCTTCGGGCGCAGCGGACTGCCCGACGGCGAATAGGTTCTGGGCGAATATTCGGTACGCCGCGACGCCGGCGAATACGTGGTTACGCTCCCGCAAATCGCGGAACGTCGCTCCGGTGAGGTTATTTTCGCGGTCGTGGCGTTCCTGAATCCGGATGATGCGTGTGGCATCAGGAAAAGGCAATGGCCTCAGCAGCACGGAATTCACCACCGCGAAGATCACGGCATTCGCGGCAATGCCAAGCGCTAGCGTAGCAATCACAATTACGCTGAACCCTGAGCTCTTGCGCAACATGCGCAACCCTTGGCGGAGATCTTGCATTGCAGTTTCCATACGCGTCACTCGTACCTCAGCGCTACCATCGGATCGACCTTCGCAGCACGCCGCGCCGGCACGTAGCTTGCAAGCAGAGACGCAATGCCCAACACCGCGGCGGTCGCAACCAGCGTTGCAGCGTCCCAGGCCTGCACTCCGAAGAGCAGGCTGCGAATCGAGATTGCGGCCGCTACCGCGCATAGCAGCCCTGCGGTAACTCCGATCGCCGTCAGCCACGCCGCTTCTTTCATCACGAGTTGATACACGGAACTGCGCTGCGCTCCGAGGGCGATGCGCACGCCGATCTCACGCGTTCTGCGTCCGACAGAATAGGCGATGACTCCGTACAAACCGACAATTCCCAACAGCAAAGCCATAGAAGCGAATCCCGCGACTAGCCAGGCCGAGGAACGATGTATGTAAGCGGTCGGCGAATCGTTGATGCGGTCCGGCATTGTGACTTCATCCAGCGTCCCAATGCCGGGATCGACCTGGCGGATGACGCTAACCATCTCCGGCAAGAGTGCTTGCTCGGACTGCGATGTGCGCACCACCAGCGAAAAATATGTATTCGGGCTCTGATTGAATGAGTAATAAACCGCTGGCCAGATCTCTGAATCGAGTGATCCGTCTTTCACGTCTTCCACCACACCGACAATTTCGGCGATGGATTCCGGCGACAGTGCGGTATCGCCAATTTTTTTACCAACCGGGTCCTCGCCGGGAAAATATTTTCGCGCGAACGCCTGATTGATCATGACGACGCGAGGCTTGGAAGCGTCGTCAAGTTCCGCGAAGTAACGCCCCCGCGATAACTTGGCGTGTAAGGTTGTGAAGAGCGCAGGATTCACCTCGCGGCGGTTTACCTCGTTGTGCTCGCCGTTATAAGCACGACCTACGAAGCGAACCCAAATAGTGTTACCGTTATGACTCACGGGTAACATGCTGGTCACGCCGACCGATTTCACACCCGGCAAGTTTGCAATGCGCTCTGTGATCTTCTTTTCTGCCAACACTTGCTGTTGTTCTTTGGGATAGTCGGCGTCCGAGAGCGCAACGGATAGAGTCGCCAGATGGTCAGGCTGAAAACCAATATCAACATGAAGCAAGCGATACAAACTCTTTCCCAGTAACCCCGCGCTTACGAGCAACACCACAGCCAGCGCCAATTCCACAACGACCAGATTTGCCCCAAACCGCCGCCACAGAGTTCCCGCGTAGCCACGACCGCCTTCGCTTAAACCTTCGCGCAGTTGCCGAAATGGCATGCGGAGCATCGGCGTTATAGAAAATAAAACCACCGCGGCTATCGAAAGAAGAGCAGCGAACTCCCAAACATGCAGGCTCAACCCGAGCGTCTGAAGATAGGGCATGTAGTCAAGAATGTCCTGCGACATCATTCCCTTCAGGATCTGCATGCCTGCGCGCGCAATGAGCATGGCGGGCACGCAGCTCGCTATGACCAGAAGCACTCCTTCGGTTGCAAACTGCCGAATTAGCCGAACACGCGAAGCGCCCAGTGCGCCGCGCACCGCCATTTCGCGCTTGCGTCCCTCGGAGCGAACCAGTAGCAGGCTCGAGACGTTAACGCAAGCAATCAGCAACAACAGGCCCGCTCCACTTTGCAGTGCTAACAGCACCGGGCGAAGATCGGCGAAGATCACGTCTGAAAGTTCTTCGACAAACGCGCCCTGGCCCCGATTGTCGTCCGGATATTGAATTTCTAATTGCCGCGCGATCGCCTCCATATTGGAGCGGGCGGTGGCAAATGTGACTCCATCTTTCAGGCGGCCAATTCCAGTGAGGCTGTGGCAACTGCGCCGGCGGCTGCACGAATCCGAAGGATGCAGCGTTGTCCAGAACTCGGCGTTGCCGGCGGGAGCGAATTGAAAACTCTGCGGCATCACGCCCACAATGGTGTAAGGCACTCCGCTCAACGTGACGGTTTCACCCGTCACATTCTTGCGTCCAGCAAACCGCTTCTGCCAGGCGCCATAGCTCAATATCACTGTTTGTGGGGCTTCCGGCAGATCCTCGCCGGAATAAAAGTCACGTCCAAGAATTGGCGCAACTCCCAGCGTGCGAAAAAATCCGTCGCTGACTACCGCGCCGCGGACCGGTTCAGTTCCCGTGGAAGTGCGCAGCAAGTGTCCGGTCTGGTTATAAACATCCAGCGAACTGAAAACCTGATTGAGCCGCTTCCAATCCAGGTAGTCGGGGTATGACAGATTGGCGCGCGCCATCATAGGGATACTGCCAGTGGCCTCAACCAAACGGTTCGGATTGGAATACGGCAGTGGCGTGAGGAGCGCGGCATCGACGAAACCAAATATGGCGAGGCTGGCGGAGATGCCCAGCGCCAGCGTCAAAACCGAAGTCACCATAAATCCCGGGCTTCGGCGTAATTGCCGCAACGCGTAGCGAAGATCTTGAAAAACTCCGTTCATAAGATTTCCTCACTCATAACGCAACGCCACCATGGGATCGACCTTGGCCGCCCTGTAAGCGGGGACGATGGTCGCAAACAGCGCGACTAGCCCCAACAACACTGCAACCGCGAGAAATGTGATCGGATCTGTGGGCTTGATTCCGTAAACCAGCGTTGACATCACTCGCGCCAGAGCCAGCGCTCCGACAATTCCGAGAGTTACGCCGAGCAGCGTGGGCTTCATACCTTCCATCACGATCATGCTCAGCACATCGGATAATCGCGCGCCTAGAGCCAGCCGAATTCCGATCTCCTGCACTCTCCGCCGTACGCTATAAGAGAGCACGCTGTAAATTCCAATCGCTGCCAACAACACTGCCAGCACGGCGAACGCGCCCATCAGCAGAAGATTGAAGCGCGGTTGGGAGAGCGATGTGGTCACGAGTTCGTCCATGGTCAGCACATCGCGCACCGGAATATCGCGGTCGATTTCGTGGATCACATTGGTGACTGCAGGCGCAAGGTTCGCGGGATTGCCATTAGACCGAACCACAACTGACATGGGAAAGGACTGCCAGTCTGCTTTTGCAGGCGGACTGAGTTGATCCAGCGGCATATAGAGCGCCGCCGCTGGCCGCGTCTGATCAAGGCCATCGAGTTTGACGTCACCTACAACTCCGACAATTTCTCGCGCGATGCCGGGTAAAAATGTGAGAGTGATGTGCTTGCCGATAGGATCTTCATGTGGCCAGAACTGCCGCGCGAGAGATGCGCTGATCAGAATCGTCGCCGGGCGTGATGCGACATCAGTGCCGTCAAAATCACGGCCTCGCAATATGGGAATGCGAAGTGAGCTCATGTACCCGGCACTGGCCAGCCGCACATCGACTTCGGGCTGTTCTGCCATCGGCACCACCGGACGCCCCTCGACCGCAATCGGCTGATGCGAGCCATTGCCATCGAGCGGAACGTCGTCCACGACGCCTGCTGACACAACTCCTGGCAGAGCGCGAACGCGTTCAAGTACACGTTCGTAAAAACTCACCTGCTGCAGCGGCGTGGAAAACTTTTCCCGTGAAACTGCCGCGGTGAGCGTTAACACACCATGAGATTCGAATCCCGGATTGACCTCACGCAAAAACTGGAAGCTTCGGATCATCAAGCCGGCGCCGATGAGGAGGACCAACGACAGCGATACCTCAACGATCACCAGTGTGCTTCGCATGCGGTTGCCGCCGGAGTCAGAGTCGGTACGTCCCAAGCCCTGCTTGAGAGCTTGGTTGACATTCCCCCGGCTCAAGTGCAGAGCGGGAAGAATTCCGGCTAGAACACCGGTTGCAACTGAAATCGCAGCCGTAAATGCGAGCACCTTGATGTCGATGCCGGCGGACATCGATTGCGGCAATTTATCGGCAAGAAAAGCCATGATCAGCCGGATTCCAAAATGCGCGTAAGTCAGACCCAGCGCGCCGCCTAACATCGCGAGAACTACATTCTCCGAAAGAATTTGTCGCACCACGCGCGCCGAACTTGCTCCCAGCGCTGTACGGATAGCAATTTCTTTTTGCCGGCTGAAAGTTCGCGCCAAAGAAAGATTGGCCACATTGACACAGGCGATGAGCAGAATGAAACCGACCGCACCCAATAACACCAGCAACGCCGGACGCACATCGCTCACCAGATCGTCATGCAGCGGAGTTACTAGCGCGCCCCAACCTTTATCGTCTTCGGGATACGCTTGCTCAAGCCGGTTGGAAATAGTGTTCATCTCCGACTGCGCCTGCTTCACATCAATTCCAGGCTTGAGACGTGCAACCACCGAGTAGTGATGTTCTCCGCGAACTGCCTTCTGTTTGTCAGTCCAGGCCATCGGGGTCCACATCTGCGCGTAGTCAGGAATTCGAAAACTGGCAGGCATGACTCCTGCAACCAGATAAGTACCGCCGTCGAGGGTGATGTTGCGGCCTACGATGTCGCGGTTTGACCCAAAATGTTCTTGCCATAAACGATGGCTGAGCACGACAACATTTGCCCGCCCTAACTGATCTTCGTCAGGTGACAGCGCTCGCCCGATCTCTGGTTGAACTCCCAGTGTGGAAAAGAAATCAGCCGAAACTGCTGTTCCGTCCAGTTGCTCCGCCTTGTCTCCTCCGGTGAGCGTGAATCCGTGGTAGGAATAAATCGCCATCTTCTCGAAAACGTCGCTCTGCTTTTGCCAATCGAGATAGTTCGCCGCCGAGACGGAAAATGTTTTCATTCCTGGGAAACTTTTCGCAGGCGGAACATGCCAGATGCGCACCAGCCGATCGGCGTCCTTAAAAGGAAGGGGCCGCAACAACACGCCGTTCACGACGCTGAAGATTGCAGTATCGGCGCCGATACCGAGCGCCAGGGTGATTACCGCAACCGCTGCGAATCCCGGCGCCTTGCGCAGCTGACGCATCGCATATCGCAAATCTTGTAGGAGTCCCGTCATCATTAATATTCCTTCACTTACTATTTATTCGTATCGCAGCGCTACCATTGGATCGACCCTCGCCGCCCGGCATGCTGGTACTCCCGCAGCGGCGAATATTACGGTCAGCAAAATGGCTGAAGAGAGCACAAAAAGCCAACTCGGTGTGTGCGCCAGACTCGCATCCTTGCTCACTAATAAGTGAACTCCGGCCCAAGCGAGGAATGCTCCGGCAACGAGTCCCAGAACAACAATCGTCGCAAACAGGCGAGCAACGAAAACCCCGATGTGCTCGCGACTTGCACCCATTGCGATCCGAATACCAATCTCTCGAGTCCGTTGCGTTACCACGAATGCCAGCAATCCGTAGATACCGATCGCCGCAAGAACGAGAGCCAGCGCTCCCATAGCTGTCGAGAGACCGCTAGCCATGCGGGCCTCAAGCAAGATGCCATTTACGTGATCCTGCATGGTTTCCAGGCGCGTGACCGGCAGATCGCGATCGACGTTGTGAACGAGAGCTCTTGCTGTCGGAGCCAACGCACTTGCGTCACCTACAGTGCTCACATAGAAACTGGCTGGATGATTTTGCGGATCAGGCGTCGTCGCACTGTAGGTCTGGTCGTAAGGTAAATAGATAAAGGGCACTTTGGGTGACGCTATGAGAGTCGTGGATCGAATTGTAGGGACCACGCCCACGATTTGGTAATCGAGCTTTACACTGTTTCCACCGCCAAAGCCGAAATCTCCGCGCAGGGCCCTATCAGGATTTCCCTCAAAGTAGTGCTTTACGAACGCTTCATCTACGATCGCGACCCGCTGTGAGGTTGCCGTGTCTTGATCCGAGAAAACTCGTCCTGCGATCAGAGGAATGTCCATCGTCGAAAAGAAACTGGGCGTGACCCAATTCTCGTCTGGAGAAGGTTCATTTCCTCGTTCGGTGTAACCAGACACGGTCACATTGCTACCCTCTTCGCTATCGTCGATCAGTCCCTCGGCCGCGTAGGCCACGCTACGAACTCCGGGCTGTCGCTGGATTGCCTGCGTGATCTCGAAGTACTCGTTCTTTACTTGCGCGTCAGACTTCCCCAACATTGAGGCATCAACTCGAAACGTAAGAATGTGACTTCCTGTGTCGAAGCCTGGATCGGTACTCCGAAGCCGATGCAAACTCCAACCGAATACGGCAGCCCCACTAAGCGAGACGAGACTGAGGGCGATTTCTCCGGCGACTAGTAAGTGCCGCAATCTTGCCGCGGCGCTCGGAGCGGATGCAGCTTGCGGATGGAGGACGTTCAGTAGATTAGTCCGAGAACTTAGAATTGCGGAAAGGATGCCGAATACCAGGCTCAGTACCATACCGCCGAGCGCACAAGCCGCGATTGTGGCCCAACCGAGCTGGGTGCTGAGCGTGTCTTTCGGGATGCTGTTTGTCGCCGGCAGAACACTCGCCAATGTCTTGAGAGTCAGCGATCCAAGCAGCAGACCGAAGCCAACTCCGGTAACTCCGAGCACTAAGGCTTCCAAACCCAACTTGCGAATCACGCGAAGACGGCTTCCGCCCAGCGCCGCATGCACCGCAATCTCATGAGTTCGCGCGATTGCCTTTGCTAAGAGAAGACTCGCAACGTTAGCGCACGCAATAATGAAGACCAGTAGTGCCATTGCTTCGAGCACTGCCAAAGGCTCCGCTAGCGTCTTTTGGAGCAGAGGGATGCCACGCGCTCCATCGGTCACTGAGAGATGAGTCTCCAGCCAGCCCTTGGCGTCCGGGATATAGTTCTTGTGGGTCGTGAGTACATCGCGGCGCCAGTTCCACCAAGTCGTATTCAGCTGCGCCTCAGCTTGGCCGCGGGGAACGCCGTCCTTTAAACGGCCGACAATGTTCACCCACTGATGTAGCGGGTTCTTTAAAAAATCTTGGCTTGCTTCGCTGGTCTCCTGAGTATTAACGGGAAGAAATACTGCCGGACGGGCAGAGTCCCTAAGCCCTTCGTGCCGCGCCACACCCACGATCGTAAAGGGAGAACCGTTAATTTCAACTTGCTGGTTAAGTATGGATGGATTACTTCCGAAGTGATTTCGCCAATACCTCTCGCTCATTACGGCGACACTTCTTCCAGCATTGGAAGTATCATCGTCAGGGACCAGCAGCCTGCCGAGGACTGGCCGCACTCCAAGAAGTGAAAAGTAGTTTCCGCTTACATGTTCCGCGAGCGATTTATCTGTGCTTTGCGCCGTCACGATTGTTGCCGGTGCGACAGTGGACACGGCCAAGTCTTGAAGCGAAGTATTGCCATTCCTGAGTGCTTCGTATGCGGGGTATGCGAAGAACGTCTCGGGACTGCCGCCCCACATGTCCAAATGGCCAGTCTCATACTTGGATGTCTCCTTCAGAAGCACCAGTTGATCCGGCTGTTTTACGGGCAAACTCTTCAGTAGCACTTGGTAAAACACGGCAAAGATTGCTGCATTAACTCCGATCCCCAATGCCAGCATGAGCGTCGCAGCCAACGTCAGACCGGGAGTCTTCCGGAGTTGCCGAAGTGCATAACGAAAATCTTGAAATAATCCATTCACCGTAGTACGTCCTCACTCATATCGGAGCGCTACCATTGGATCGACCTTCGCCGCTCGTCGCGCAGGAATGTAGCAACCGGCAAGAATCATGCCCAAGACAATCCACGGGACGAGAGAAAACGTCGCCCAGTCTCGCGCACTCACACCGAATAGCAGGCTCGCCATCAGTTGGGTCAATCCGAATGCGCCAATGATTCCCAGCGTCACACCTGTAATAGCCAACAGCGCGCCTTGCTTCATAATGAGTCGCAGAACGATATGTCGTTCCGCGCCCAACGCCATGCGAATTCCGATTTCGCGAGTGCGGTGCGATACCGAATACGCCATCACTCCATAAATTCCAATTGCCGCCAGGACGAGCGCCAGCCCGGCAAAAGTCCCGATCAGCCACATATCAAAACGGCGCAGCGAACCTGCATCCGCAACCATTTGATCCATAGTCTCGACGCCATAAAGCGGGACGGTCTTGTCGATATCTCCAACGGCTGCCCGCATCACGGTCAATAGATCGGACGAATTCCGCGAACGTACCGCGATGGTCATATTGCCTTCAAGGAGTGGAAGAAAAGATTCCGGGACCTGCGTGTACGGGTAATACGCCGTTGGTTCGACATCAGTAACGTCGGCCGTCCAGTGCCGCACATCCGCTGCCACGCCGACTACCGTGCACCATTCAGCGCCCGGCATCTGCGGCTTGAGCCGTTTGCCAATTGCGTTTTGATTTTGCCAGTACAAATTCGCCAGACTTTGGCTCACCACCGCAACCTTGGGAGCGGCCGCAGTATCAGCATCGAGAAAATCGCGTCCACTCAATAACGGAATCTGCAGTCCGCGAAAATATCCGGGGCCAATGGCGCGAAAACGCGTGACGATGGGAATCTGTGACGGTGGAGGCGCTGTTCCCTCTATCGCGATCGGCATGGAGGGGTCCGTGCCGCTCATAGGAAGGTTTCGCGCCAATACCGCCGACTCTACGCCTGGTACCGCATCAATTCGATTCAGTACCTGCTGATAAAACAGTGGAATTCGCGCTCCCGAGAATTGCGCCGGCGCCACCAAGTGGAATGTAAGAACGCCGGAAGGATTGAACCCGGGATCAACGCTCTCGGTCTGCCACAAGCTTCTCAGAGATAGGCCCGCGCCAATTAGCAAAATGGAAGCCAGCGCGGTTTCGGTGATAACGAGAATTGCGCGATGCTTCCCAAAGCCGCCGCTACTGCCGCGCGAACCTTCTTTCAGGGCTTCGCTGACATCCGCCTTCGATCCTTCCCACGCGTGCGAAATACCGAACAAAACGCCGAGAGTGCCGCACAAAACTGCCGTATAGCCCAGCACCGTGCCGTCGATACCAATCGTTTTGACTGACGGAATGCTGGACGGATCGATGGCTAGCAAAACTCGCAACGCCACCCAGGCAAAAGCAAGGCCGAGTAGTCCGCCGATGAGAGACAGCAAGACACTCTCAGTAAGCAGTTGGCGGAGCAGACGAGAACGTGCCGCACCCAGCGCGGTACGAATCGAAATCTCGCGCTGCCGGATGCTGCCTCGCGCCAGCAGCAAGTTGGCGACATTCGAGCACGCAATCAGCAGCACGAAGCTCACCGCACCCATCAGCAGAAACAGCGCCGGCTTAATGTTTCCGTTCAGCGCATCGCTGACCGGCTGTAGGGTGACACCCAGCGCACCCTCGCCGTGCGGATCTTGCGCCTTGAATCGCGACGCAATC
>Ga0157372_10003509_pt1 | contig 16885 bp, 25 predicted proteins | sample C55metaG_FD_115307 | JGI IMG/M metagenome (GOLD analysis project Ga0157372, IMG submission 115307) | Corn rhizosphere microbial communities from Kellogg Biological Station, Michigan, USA - C5-5 metaG | ecosystem: Host-associated > Plants > Roots > Rhizosphere > Soil | place: USA: Michigan... | reverse complement strand
GCCGTTCCGGTGAAAGCCGGGATGACCAGGGTCGACCACTGAACTTTGTGCTACGGCTAACTGCCTCGTGAAGGTTCGAGCCCTTCCCCTACAGCTTCATTAAGCCGTTATTATATTGATTTTCAATATTTTAACGGCTTTTCTATTTTTAATGGTTTCACTAAGGGTTTCACTAAATGCTTAAAATCTTTATAAACAAGGCTATTATTGATTGCTTCCACTTTCCTAAAACCATTTCATGTATTTGGTCCTGGATTATTCACGTCTTTAAGAGGGCTTTGCCTGGAAGTAAAGAATTTGATAACAATTTCTTCAATCTTTTTTAAAGTAACCCTTCTTTTTGCTTCTTCTTTAATTCCTTTTTTAACATTAATTCTTTTGCGTAAATTTCATCTTTCGATTTTGTTGCCCTAAAAATTTCATCTTCGGTGGCACCCTGCTTCTCTGCAATCAGCATAAGTATTCTGATAATATCATGGGTTGCAGATTTTATCACTGCCTTTAATATAAATATCCAGATTAATAATCCTATAATCCCAAAAACAAGAAATTCTGTAATGTCCATAATTTTTATGTTTTTAATTGTTAAGTTCCCATTTTGTGCCGTCTTCAAAAGCTACTTCATAAACCCACGCTTTTGTAACTTTCTTTAGATCCCTGCTTAATATACTCCATTCCCCGTAATCGGATTTCCCAGGTCTTAACTTATCATCTGAAAAACCGCCACCTTCCCCCGTTTTTACTCCCATATCTGCCGGTTCGCCGAAAGCGTTTTCACCCTTCCATTTAAATCTTATTGCTGAAATAGTCTTCTTTGATATGTTTTTCCACGATAATCGTATGTCCTTATAGTTTGAGTATTCTTGTTCCACAGGCTTTGCAGACAATATCTTAACAGGGCAATCCTTTAATTTAAACTCAATCAGCTTTTGATTGCTATCATACATTTCTTTAATGGCAGTTTTCATTCCACCGATTGATTTGTCTAAACTTTTTTCAACACTATCTTTTGCTAATACATCAATTTTAGAAGAAATATCTTCACCCTTATCATTTAAAATTTCGAAACTTACAGGAATAGCGGAATGGCCATAGGCTTCGTTCATATCTTTGGAAACTTTTTTAGAGATGGAAAACTTTTCATAGGCCTGTGAATAAGCGTCTTCATCGTTGTTGGCTTTGATAATAACCGCCTCCTTATCCTTTAGAGTATAGCCATCGCCAATCAAATCGGGATCATTAATGTGTTCAATATATTTATAGGTTTTGTTTGTGTTGCAGGAAATGAATAATATTACAGCAATAGTTAAAAGCTTTTTCATGATTTTTAAAACTTTAGGTTCCCGTTCAACTGTACTGGACTTGACATTAAATTTAAATTTAATAATAAGCAAGGTAAAACTTTTATGGATTCATTTAAATAAAAAAACCGGGAACAACGTCTGTTTCCGGTTTTTACAAACTATACCTTTTATTTACAATACCTTCTCGTATTTGATCTTTACATCAACATCTTCCCCTTTATGATCGTAACATGGAATTGTACTGAACAATCCTGAAGGGAAACAGTCTGTCATCTTTTTAATTGTTTTAACACACTCCCTTTTAGTCTTATAGATTTTAGGAGATGTTGCAACAATTTCAAATTTACCTGCCTTATCCCTCTGCCAGAATACCTTATAGGAGAATCCCGATTTTTCCGGATGCATAATAATAAAGTGTCCAGATACTCCTAAAGCATTAGCAATCACTAAAGGAGGATTACTTACATGTGTTTTTTTTGTGGCCATTTTTGTTGTTTTTTTTGTTGACATGATTTTTGTTTTAAAATTTCATAAAATAATTATTAAGCCGCCTTTTTTGTTTCCTTTTCTAATTCACCTTCATAAAACACATAATCCTCGTACATTTCACACAGGCAAAGAAATGTTGTGTACGGTTTCATGAATTCTTGCACACATTCGGCGTCGGATCTACATGTTTTGAAGTCAGTAGCATATTTAACTCCTATTAATCCTACAGATTCCATCAACATATTTTTGCCTATTGAACCGAAAACATTAACTAATTCTTCCTTTAAAAATTCAATTTTTTTGATCTTAGTATCACATTCTATAAGTCCGGGAAGTAACGAGAAACCAATATTCCAAATAAATTCTCTAACCTCTTCAGGATTGTCGCTATGTTGATTTACTACTGCAAGCCAAGTGGCAAGTTCACGGGCAGTAATTCTTTTCTCAAATAAAACTGCCATATCGTTTACAATCTTATCCATCTCAATTTGATTTTCGTTAATCTGTGCGGGTCCTTGTATTTTCTTTACAGATCTTTTTGTGTTTGTTTTTTTCATGATTGTTTTTTATTTATGGTTTAAAAATTTTAGGAATTACAGGCACTTATTCTGTTTCGCATTTCTTCCTCTTTTACTATTTTAGGATCAACCCATTCGCCATAATAATAAACTTTACCAAGCGGTATTTTAATAGGTTCATAAGTGATCGCATAATCCTCATTCCCATCAACATCAATGGAGCCAAGGCTTACTAAAAATTCAGATATTTTTATGAACCAGGTGGTAAGACTGCAGACATATAAGATAACTCTGAAGCCTCTCCATGATTCGTGTAGATCGGCACAATCAGCTTTATTTCTGATACTGTCCCATTGAGGTGGTGTAAAGTTGCTTTTGTAACTCTCGATACCCACTTAGCTTCATTGTCTAAAGCAGGCTTTACGATTTGATTTGTTTGTCTGTTCATGATTGTTTATTTATAGTTAATAGATAATTTAACAGGACAAAGATAATGATAAAATGTATTCAATGAATACATTAAAATAGAAATTTTTTCTATCATTATTACAATGTTTACATTTTATTGTATATTTTTGAAGAACCAACCTTTTAACAAATGAAAAAGAAAAAACTTCCTATAGGTAGACCGCCACGAATTGATAAGGACAATAAAGCCGTACCAAGTGGCGAAAGAGGCACTTTGCCAGGGGAAAAACGAAAAACTTATATTGTAAATACTGAATTAGCAAATAAGATTGATGCTATTGCTTATTGGGATAGAATATCTGTAAAGGAAGTAGTTAAGGATGCCTTTATAGATAAGATAAAGAAGTATGAAAAAAAGAACGGTACAATCAAACTACCTTAACCGTTCTATCAAGTTAAATCATTGCCCAAGATTTTTAGATTTTACGGTCCTGTTTTCAATCCAGTTTTCAATCTTTTGTTTATCAAACCGGATATCATTGCCTGGCATCTTCACAAATGGAATCCTTCTATCTTTTACCCACCTGTATATTGTCTTGGGAGCGAAATTTAGCATCTTAGATAATTCCTGAACTGATATTAATTCCATGATTTATTTGGTTTTAACTATAGCAAAAAAAGATAATCATTGAACTTAAAAGCGCCTCCCTAAAACGTTCGGTGCTGTTTTACTTTCACTTCTTAGAAGATTCTTGATCAATTTTCAATTTTAAGTTATAAGCAGTAATCATTTTTTTTAGCTCTTATTTTATCTTTCTTTCTTAGATTATGAAGAATTGAGCTTTCCTGTTGAAATAACGTGCTATCTGAAATTTTTATGATTTTCGCCATCAATTGCTTATTATTCTGCAAATAAATAAAAATATTTGAGATAAAAGCAATTAAGAATTCCTTCTTCTCCTTGCTGTGGCTCTATCATGTAATAATAACAGTTTATCCCCGGCTATCTCACCATGAAAATAATGATCTATTGCAGTTGTTGAAGTAATAAGTTGATTGCTTCCAAAGCTACCGCCCCTGTTAAATTTCGGTAACATACCACTATTCAAATTATCAAAAAATGAAGTTCCAAATTTTGAAACAGTGGTGGCATTAATGATATATTCTCCTCTTGATAACCTTGCTAAAATTGAATCGCTTGAAGTCGTGCCCGGACCATTAATAAAGCCTCCAGTTGCAAAACCTTTTACTTCACCACCTTTGGAAAAACCTAATGTCTTTTTAAAAATTGTTCCAAACTCTGCAGAGCCAGGGAGTAAAGAAAGTATAGCGGCAAACGCAGCTGCTTTTAATACTGCTGCTGCCAGTTGTACCATCATTTGTTTTATTGCCTCTCCAAAGGCCTGAAATGCATTCCCGCTGCCGTCCAATATGTTCGTAAATAAAGCATCGAAAGCCGGCCCTAATGTCTTATTAAGAACCAGGGAGGTTTCATTAAATAATTCTAACTGTCGTTCCTGAAGTTTTATATTGGCCTTTATTGCGTCGGACAACTCATAATAAGGTTTTGGATCTATCTTTTCAGTCGTGGCCTTTTTAAAGTTGATAACCGGTGCTGTGTTCACTTTTGGAAGTGTACTTATCTGGTCAAATTTAAAATTCAATTGGTTTTGAATAATTGCTTTTTGGTTCTTGGCGATCTCCAGGGAGACATCGCCCTCCCTTTTGCCGTATTGCTTAATTAAAGCCAGTTTTCGCTCTAAAAAGTTCTCTTGAGCTTTTAATAAGAGATCGTTCATAGCCGTGGTGTTTTTCTTTGCATTATTGGTATCAGCATCATATTGAGAAACTAAGAGAGCTTGTGCTTTCTTATAATTGTCTTCTAAATCTTTGAGGGCAATTTCGAAGGAGTTTGTTTTTTTGCCGGTTTTTTCTTTCGTCTTGTCGGCTTGCTCAATTACACTGGCAAGTGTGGGAAGCGATGCAAATTTGGTAAGGAAGTCCTCCTGTTCTTGTAAAGATTTTATATTCTGATCCTGAATAGCAAGAGCAAGGTCACGCCTGTTTTTTATTATTTGTTGCGCCTGTGTTTTCGTCAACCCCTGAGATGATGCCGTTACTCCCAAACCTGCTACTATTTGCCCACCACTTCCAACAGTGGCCTTTGCATTAGAGAGTTCTTGAGTAGTCTCGCTGATGATCTTTTGTTTCTGAAATTCAGCATCAAGCCTTTGCGCTTCTAAAGCATCAATCTTATCTTTCGCAGCTTTTGCTCTTGAATTAGCGATTATAGATTTAGTCAATTCATCATAGCTTTTCTTTGCATCACCGTTTAGAATAGCTTCTGTTTTTACATTTCCAAAATAATCCGGGAATTCCTTTTGGAGTTCCTTAACTGCTGCAAGCCTATCTTTCATGGAAAGATTAACGTCTGTTGCCGCCTGGTAAACAATTTTGAGAGTAGATATTTGTTCACCTGCTTTTTTATTAGCATCCGCCATAACCTCATTAAGGTTACTAAGGTTCAGTTTGATCAAATTAGCGGCATCGCTGGCCTGCATTAATTCCTGAACGAAATTTATAATCGGTTCGGTAGCAAAGGCTACTAATCCGGAAATTCCAATTCCGGGAAGCACGTAGGCAATCTTTCTCAAAATACCGTACCCATTGCTCAACGGATTTCCGGTTTTTTCAATAGCCATGCCCAGCTCATTAAATCCTGTTTTACCTGCGTTGGACATCTTACCTAACTGTATTTCACTCGCCTCAATTTCTTTATTGAACTTCGCCAATACTGAAATGTCTTTAATGTTAGCCATTTCGGCCTTTAAGGTTTCAATCTTGCCGGTTAACAGCGCAATAGTCTGCGCGCCGCCGGTTCCAAAGCGGGCCATAGTCTTTCCAAAGGTGTCAATTGCGGAATCACTTTTTTGTGCAGATAAAGCGGTCTTTCCAAGTTCTGCCTGTATAGACTGTAAACTCGATTTAGCTCCGTCCACGTTTCCGGTTACAATAATTTCTAATGGTTGCATTGTGTTTATTTTTTTATTTTACATTATAATCATGCCTGTAATAACCTTACTACCATTCGGACCATCCGCATCCGCGGTTAATTCGGTTCTGTTTAATTTCGGGATCGTAAATTCCAAAAGGCAGGTAACAGCACTTATGTAATCTTTTCCTGTCAATTTTTTTAATTCATCTTTTATTTTTGGCCCTTGATCGTCCAAAAGAGACTGAATAAATTCCCTTTGCATCTTTGTAACTTTATTTGGTACGCCTTCAGGCCGTCCCGGGTTACCTGGTAAAAACCTACCTTCTTTATTTCTTTCTTTCATTATATCCGTTTTTTGCCGTAATTATCGGCGGTTATAATTGTTTTATTCTGTGATTATATATAAATCCTTATACAAATCCCTGAAGTGCTCATCCATATGATGGCAACGATTCTGGTCTTTCAGAGCAAGTCGGCCTCCACAACCATCGGTTATTTGAACCCAGTTCTTTTTAGCGCCATTAAATTTAAAGCCGTCATTTGTTGCAAAGCCAATATAATGAGGGTACCATTTTGATTGATTGGTATCATTGTAATCCGGCTTCCATTCAGGTAAAGAAGGATTGTCATTATTTACTGCATCGACTATTATTTGTAGCTTTAAAAAAGCTGCTATTGCTTTTCTGTATTTTTTTGGTATTACCGAAAGGTCCGGCATTTTTTCTCTTTGACTTTCTAAAGCCGCTTCAAACGTTTTAATTTCTTTGTACATTGGTTTTTATTTATTGGTTATTTGTTAATTGAAAGTTTGTTTCCACCACTCTAAGAATGATTCCATATTCTTCGCCACGTAATACAATCCACCGGCTTTTGTTACCCGCTCCGCTTCTTTCATTTGCTCGTCACTTTGTTTATCATTGCCGATCTTAATTTCAATGCTAATATGCCTGCCTTGAAAGATTGCATGAATGTCAGCGGTCCCTCTCCGTGTGCTTCCGTGTGTCCATTTCATACGACCGTTTATTTTTCTTAATTGGCCTTGTGTATTTATACGGTTCGCATCGCCCCCGGAAAAGTTTATAAAATCAATAATGGACTTAGTTAAGTCATTGGCTGTATTATCCCGGTATGGTTTTACCTTCATTCCATAGCCCCCGGATAATTCAAAGAATCCAGGTGCTTTCTGTTTGATATCATCAAGCTTCATTCTTTTTAAAAGTGGTTTCCAGTTTTCCATAATCTTTTTTATAAATCCCAAATCAAAGGATAACCATGATCAGTTAAAGCGATCCCTGTTTTTGGATCTCTCTTAACCAGCATGTCCACTAAATCAAAATCATTTATCCTTTCGGCTTCGGGAATAGAATTTTCTAGTACTGTACTCACAGTTATTTCACATTCAATTTTATCCATAATAACATCGGCTCTCTCCTTCCATTCCTGATAGCAGGTTTTTTCAGTTTTCCTGTTATAAAATCCAAAATCAGGGAATAGTATCACTTGCTTATTTTTTAAGACCTTATAAACGCTGTATTCTCTCCATTTACAACCATTTGCTCCGCCTGTTGCAAGCCAATTAAATTGAGGCATAAAGAAGCTTGCTATTATTGCCGTTTTTTCGGATTCACAAATTGCAGTCGGCTTCTCAGGAAATTCTTTTAATAGATGTTCCCCAAAAAAACACATCTCATAATTAAAGTCTGGAAACAAGAAATTTTTATTATTGTCTTTCAGTGCATGTACCCAGGTAGGCAATACATCTTTGTTTCTTTTGCCGGTATTAGGGTTGTAGCCCATTATCTTCCCCGTCCGTACATTCTGGCTTACATCAATCCTCCAAAATATATTTGCTTTCGCTTCATGCAGTTTTGACCGTCCAATAAAATATTTAAGTAAAAGCGTTGAACCTTTTTCCTTTCCAAAGAGATCAATTATATATTCTGCAAAATGTGACTGATCATATCCTTTCATACTTTTCTCTAAAAGGCTCAAGGGAATAAAGTTTAATGGTCTGGGTTGTTCTATTGGCTTCTTAATAATAGTGCCTGTATTAAGCCATAATGATACTCCTTTATCATTTTCATACTGTTTCGGTGTTAAATGATAGCCACACTTATTTTCACGATCACAGCGTCCAACTTCTTCAGGTAAATACTCTTTTAATTCATTATCAATATACCTGACAAGTGTTTTTTGTCCGCATAGAGGACAACGAAATTTTTTAGATCCGGTTTCAAGTGAACATTTAAATGTTGTAAGGTTCATTCTTAAATATTTTTATTCTTTGGTTTATTCATTGGGTTTATTAGGTTCATTCCTATATACATATAGGAAGGAATGAACCCTAATTTATGAACGTTCAAATGAACCTTGTTTGAACCCATTTTGAACCCTGAACCCTTGATTTTATAATCTGTAGTTTCCATCTGTTCCCTTTTTAATAATTCCCCATAGTAATGAATCATCAAGCATTCGTTTTACAGTGCTTTTAGATTTATTTGTTTTTTGCATTATTATCTTCAGTAAGTCAGTATAAGCGTAACTTGTTCCAGCGCACAAATAATTTTTGCATAAATTTTCAGTACTGTTTCTTTTTGCTAAATCCTTTGCTCCAACCTTCGCGGTTTTTATGTCCGCAACGTCTATTGAAACAAACATTTTGTTTTCATCACTCCATGAATAAGCACTCGAGGCAATAGAATTATTTCTATTTTTCCCATGCTCAAAATCAGTTGTCAATATTCTATAGCTGTCAAAATTTTTAATCACTAAAACAGATTCGGCCTCACGCAAAATTTCGCTTCCAATATGACCACGGGGTTTGAAGCTATTTGGATTTGGGTGCAAGGTGGTGAGGATCGATAAATTGTATTTTACTGTAAGTTCCCTTAGAAAGATCCTACATTCAATAGATTGGAGAAGATCATTAGTATCTGTCACCATATCTCCTGCCCCGTCAAGAATGAGTAAACCACAAGAATTATCATTAAGAAGACCTTCAAGTGCTTTAAGCCGATCGCCTAACCTTGGTATTGACCGCATACCGGCAACAAGAACATTGTTTAATGTTTTCCCTTTAGATATTCCGGCTCTCCTGGCTATTCGATAAAAGCTGTTCCACACGTCTATATTTGTCCGTTCAAAGTCAACGTATATAATTCCGTTAATGCATTGATCAACTAACAATCCTAAACAGTCGGCATCTCTATTTATGTAACTAGTAACAACCGCTTCGCAAACACTGCTTTTCCCAAAGCCCGGGGCCGCTATGATTGCAGCAGTATTCTTTTGACTAAGAATTGATTTGCCATTTAACGATATTACGTTTGCCTGTTCTTCGGGTTTATTATCCCAAGTAGGAACGAATATTAAGTTGTCATTTTGACGCTCTTTTGATCTTGGGTTAATATTATCACCGGTTTTTGATTGGTTTAATTCGACTACTGGCGGAACCTCATCCAATTCTTTATTAATTGAGGTAACAATTTTTTCGATGCTTAAATATGATTTGCTGGATAAATCTTTTTCTCTTATAGATTGAGCAGGAACCTTTGAACCATTTATTTTTGATTCAAAATCTTTGATTTTATCACAACTATTTATTAAATTTGTACTCATTCGTTTTCTTCAAATTAATTAGCCGGTCAGCTCGTAACTGTCGGCTTTTTGTATTTTTTCAATGTCTTTGCTGCTTCTATCAGTTCAGAATACCGGTAAAATATTCTTCCCCCCATTCTGCGCTCGGTAATTAAACCTTTGTCGCTCCAACTTGCCAACGTAGGTTTAGAAATTTTAGGCTGAAAAATTTTACAAGCCTCTGCAGGACTTAATAACTTCTCTTGAAGATCATTAAATTGCTCCGCCTGGATTTCTTCTTTAATAATGGACCTCAGTGATTGCAACAATGTGTCCAGTGGTATAGGGGATAGAATAATATTATCCATTGCTTTGCCTCCCTGTATTTAAGATTACTTTTTTCATTGTGAGTTATCTTTTAAAACTTTATCAATTTCACTCTGTTTATATCTAACAACCCTCCCGATCTTACTTGCGGTTAGAATTTTCTTCTCTCGCCAATTTTTTAGTGTTTTTGTGGTTACCTGTAGTTTGGTTGCTACCTGATTTCTTGTTAAATAAGTTTCTGACATACATTGTGTGTTTATTCTTTCGATGGCTAAAATATCATAAGATGAAATAAGGGGAAATGAGAATACTTTGAAATCTTCCGGGTATTTATTTTAATTTTCCAGGTGAATTATTGAAAATGTGAGTAAATGGCACAGAAAAATTTAAGATTGTAAAAAGAAAACACCTCTTAAATAACTCACACAAAAAGTCTCATAAATTTTCTGAAAGTCTATGCCAGTCAATGTTTAAAGAGTTTCTGTGTTGCACAAAAACAAAACTGCTATTTTTCATTTATATCACAAACCGCCTCTTGCAGCCATTATGGTATTAGACTTAGAAGGGGTTAAGAATCCGTTCGTTTTAGCTCTTAAGGCGTTAAATATCTTTTTAGTAAAACTTTTGTTTTATGAAGAAAATGTTTCTCTTTTCAGCTTCTTTGGATAACCATTTATCTGTTTCCACTTTTTGTTTTTTTTTAATTCAACTTATCATTTTTCAACAACGATACTAATTAAAATGACAAGTCACAACTATTCAAAATGACTCCAATAATTAGTCTTATTTTTTCATTTTTGGCATTGATCTTCAGTCACTTATGTTTTTTATTATGAAAAAGAAAATTTGTTAAAGTTTCAGATTTTGCTATCAACCTGAATTTCGCAAGAATTCATTTGAAGCATCATCTTGTATCTCCTTTCGATAACGGAATTACTCTTTTCATCTCTATAGCAGATAGGTGCTAATAAAGGTGCAAATCGGTACATATAAGGCATCTAAAAGACCGTTAATGCTCTTTTTTGTACCTGATTTTTTGGTGGGAAAAAACAATTGGAGTAGGTAGCAATAAAGCAGGAGATAAACCGAAATATCGGAAAGTGAAGAGGTGTGTATGAAATACGCCTTCTGGTTATTCTACAATGAAGCGAAATATTAGTTGTTTGTTAATTATTTTGCAAACCCGTCATTTTATGTTTAAATTGAAAAAAATCTTGCAAAAAATAAATAAATACAAAAGTTTAGTTGCAAGTAAACTTTTTTATGTCTAATTTCGTAGTTACAAACATTGATGAGGTAAATGGAAAGCAAGAATGTAAACAACTTGTTATAGTTAAAAATGGGGAGTACTTGGGTGTGTTTGATGAATTTGAAAATTCTTTGCAGAAAAAATATGACAGCTCACTTGTAGCAATTATAAGTATAATGAATAGAGTAGCTAATTTACAAACCGTATCTCCTGATAAATTTAAAGATATAACTCCTGATGGAGAACCAGTAAAAGAATTTGAATTTAAATACCGTGATTTAAGGGTGTATGCAATTAAGGTATTTAATGGGAAACTAATTGTGTTATGCGGTTATAAAAACAGTCAAAAGAAAGATATAGTCAAATTTAGGTCACTAAAAAAACAATATTTGGATTCATTAAAATAAATACAAAATGAAAAGAGATAAATTATTAAGAAGTACTCAGTACTGGCTCGTTCAATGGCAGAACGACCTCTATTCAATTATTCATGATTACATGCATAAGAAGAATATTAATAGGACTGAACTTGCAAAAGAATTGCATGTTACGAAAGGGTATATAAGTCAAGTTTTAAATGGAGATTTTAATCATAAAATTAATAAATTGATCGAACTCTCCCTATCATGTGGTAAAATTCCAATTGTAAATTATATTGACTTGGAAAAATATATCAAAGAAGACGCTATAACTAAAGGAGCGATAAATGTTTCAAACACAAGAACTATTGACTACCACCTTTCAATAAACAGTGGGGATTCGTTTCAAGTGAATAAAGAATCACTTAAAGCTATAGAAGCATTGAGTAGCTATTCAACTGATATTAATTGCTATTCAGGAACATTTTGGTAAAATAAAAAGTATTTTATGGCAGAAAAGGAGTTAAAAATTAATATCAAGTTTATAGGAATTGAGATTTTGTCGAAAAGCATGGCTGAAAGACCTGTCGGTTTTCCCGTGGGGATTATTAATTACAATTTTGATATTAAGGTTCAGTCACAGGTAATTGCAGATCAAAAAATTTTAATGCCAATTGTGACCGCTAAAATAAATGAATTAAGTACTTCTCAAAAAATCGCAGAAATCAAAACTGCTTGTTTATTTTCAATTGAAAATTTTAATGAAATAATTAAAAAGAATGAAGACGGTACTTTATACCATATCCCAAGAGAATTAGAATTAATTCTTAGACCTGTTGCTTTATCTACTACACGTGGGATTATTTATTCTGAATTTAGAGGGACATATTTAGCTAATGCTATAATGCCAATTATTTTTATGGATACAATGAAAGAGGAAAAAATGGAAAGTATTCAGCCTTAACCTTTCTTACCCTATCCTATAGCAGCCGCTTTTTTGGCTATTTCAGCCCTTCTTTTGCTTTATAAAATCACGACTTGAATAAATATTTGTTTTGCTTATTAATACCAAGTGAGATTCTGGAATTAGTCTCTTTTTTACTTTTATTTTAGTTTGATCCCACAGATCAGCGTTTCTTTCATAGAATCTGTAAATAGATGCCCGGCTCATCCCGGTTTTGTTTGTTACTTCTTTTAAGTTATATAAATTCATTTTATGGTCATTTATTTACTATTATAAAAAGCGCAGGAATCCCATACAAGGGCGCTTTTTTAATAATAAATATGTCACAAATGAGAAAAGTTAATACCAGAGCTCTTTTTTTTAAAAATATATGCCTATTTTGAGACAGTAATCTTTTTTGATAACGAGGGAAATGTAATTATGAAGGAATAATCATACCGCATTGAGTACCGCTGCCTGTGACGGAGTAAGGAAGGGGGGTAACGATATATTTCATTTAAAAAGAACCGGATGTACACGTGTGAAACACATGATATTTAGGAACAGTAGAGTGCCGTTTTAGAACCATAAAGAACTTACCTACTTAACTTTTCGGTAAAGGCACCCGGCATCCTGACTTTTAAGCCACCCTCAGCATTTTTTCACTCCATCTTTTTTTCATGTGGGCATTTAGTCTTTTCGCTGCATCCAATTTACTCACCCGGATATATTTTAAAAAAGCTTTTTCAGTTTTATGGCCTGTTATCTTCATAAGATCAAGTGTAGGGAATCCTTGTAGATAATAATTTGTTGCAAATGATCGGCGCGCCGTGTGAGACGACACAACTTTATAAAGTGGCTGATCTGGAGCATTACTTAGACGACCTTTTTCTGTCAATCCTGCCAGTTCACAAACTTCTTTAATATAAGTATTAAATTTTTGGTTACTTATTGTTTTTGGCAGCTTATTAGCGTTGTGGTTGTACTTTTGAAAAATTTCTAAAACTACTGGGTTACAAGGAATGATAACCAATTCCTTTGTTTTCTTGGTGATAATCTTAATAAAGGAATCGCCTTCAATTTGAACAATATTTTCAGGCCTTATATTACTAAAATCGGAAAACCGTAAACCTACCCAGGCGCCAAAAATAAACAGGTCTTTTACTTGCTGCAATTTGCTGTTAACTATTGCAAACTTGTACAAATCATTTAATTCTTTTTCAGAAAGATAAACCTGATCCGTTTCTACTTCAGAAAAAGAAAACTTATTGTGCCGGAACTGCATATTTGTAGTATATCCCAAATCCACTGCCTCACCCATGAAAACTTTTAATATTGAAATATCTTTAGCTATTGTATTCAAGGCTAAATTCTCAATATTTTTTAAATAGGAAGTGTATTTGTAAAAAAAATCTAATGTGATAGTGTCAAAATCAATTTTGTATTTTGTTACTGCTTCAAAATTTTTTAAGTGCCTAAGAACGGCTTTATAATTCTGAATACTCCCTTTGCTTTTCTCTTTTCCTTTATTTTTTATTTCTCCTGCAATAAAACGATCAATAAGTGAATAAAGGGAGGGACCGGATTTTTCTAAATGGTTCTGATCGATAAATGCTTTTAATGCAGCTTTTATTTTCTCCGGCTGTGGAACCCCATCTTTCAGCGCTTCATTATATGTTTTTTCGCAAAGTTTTTTTAAATTATCAAGAAGATCATTAAGGGCGAATTTTCCGTCTGCTGTTGTTGTATCCTTCTTTTTTACTCTTTGTTTCTCCTTATTCCAATCTCCTGGCCTCACTGATTGCCCGAATGAATAGAATAATCTGTTTTTATTGTAAAGAAATTGCAGGTAAATGATACTTTGCCCGTTTGCGTCCACTGGCTTTAATCTGAAATGAACTTCTGGTTGACGTGGCATGATGTAAAGTTTTCATAAAGATAGTAAAGTTTCACTAAAAGTTTCACTAAAACTTTATTTTATTTGTATTTCTTTTTAAAGATAGACAAATAAAGTGCTTCCCCACAGCGTAATTAAGTATTAGTTTTTATCCAAAGAAAAAGATAGAAAAATAAGGTTGCTGTACTTCCCCTACAGCTTCATTAAAAATAAAAAAACCTTTGTATTTTTTACAAAGGTTTTTTTATTTTTAATTCTAAATATTTTTATAACCCACTCAGCGTAATTCCTATTTGGTACAATTTCATATCAGGGCCGGCGCCATCCTTCAAAACTTTATTCAGCTGGTAAGTGCCAAAAAGAGAGAAAATACCATAACCAACTCTTGCGGTAGCCATAAAACGCGTACCATTGATAAAACGTTTACTGTTTATTTTATCCGTATAAGAGTTCAACAGTTGATTTTCTTTATTTTCCAGATTTTTACCTTTTGTATGAGCATTTACAAGTGTCCCGATCTTCACACCCAACGCAGCTTTCAAACTTTTATTGGGATTTTTCGGATCAGAAGTAAATCTAAACTCTAACGGAACTTCAAGGTAGCTGGTCGCCAGTTTATATTTTTTAAAATGATCAGTAGAGTCTAAAGGAGTAAAAGGTAAAGCGGTGGATCCGGCTTTCAGATCAACGTTCATATTTTTAAAAAAAATATTGCTGGTACTAATGCCGGCGCCAATTGCAAGACTGTATTTCGGAGAATTCTTAAAAGGTTTATTTAGCATAAAATAAGCGCTAAAACCTCTTGAAAGTCCACGCTGATGACTGCTGATACTATCAGGCATTCCAGACCAGTGATCAGATGAAAGCTGTAACATCAAATGATCGCCCGAACGATTGGTAAAATCAATCTTGTTCGATTTTGTAGCGTCGTCTTGCTTTTCCTGAGCAAAAGCCATTGAAAAAAACAAACAACAGGTAACTACAAAAACAATTTTCTTCATAAATTTCATTAAGTTGGCAAATGTATTTGTTACATGGTTAAAGAAAGGTTAAATAGAACTAAAGAAAATATAATAACATAATTGCGTCATTGCGTTACATATGAAAAGTGCATGAAAATTCATGTGGATCAAATGCGTAATCAATAAAAGGACGGATTAATTCAACGGTATAACATTAAATTTGCAACCAGTTATGACAGAATCAAATATAAACATAAACGTACAGTTGGATGCTGATAAAGTTCCTCAACAAATAAACTGGACCGCATCAGGAAGTAGTGCCGATTCTATTCAAAAAGCAAAAGCGATGTTGCTGGCATTTTGGGATGGAGCAGAAAAAACAGCGCTGCGCATTGATCTTTGGACAAAAGATATGATGACCGATGAAATGGCTGATTGTTATTACCAGGTATTTGTAACAATGGCGGATACTTTTGAAAGAGCAACCCGGAGATCCGATCTGGCAGCAGAAATAAAAAAATTTGCAAAGGAATTTCATCAAAAATTTATAGAAAAAGAACAAGCAGGCTGAAATTTGAAATCGGAAAGGCTATTATTACTTCTTTTACTGTCAGTAAATTTTGAAATTAATTGAGCCATTCAATTATTGAGGTACCCAGCAGATTCAACAATGATATTATTTAACAATTATAAACAACGATATGTCATTAGAACAAAAAGTAATGGCCGAATTGAAAACCGCCATGCTGGCAAAAGATGAAAAATCTTTGCGCTCTCTTAGGGCGATTAAATCTGCGATTATTCTTGCAAAAACTGCTGAAGGTGCAGGAGGAGAAATAAAAGAAGAAGACGAAGTAAAACTGTTGCAAAAACTCGTAAAACAAAGAAAGGATTCTTTGGAAATTTACGAAAAGCAAAACCGGGAAGACCTTGCCGAAAAAGAAAGCGAAGAAATTTCAGTGATTGAGAAATTTTTGCCAAAACAACTAGATGAAGCAGAATTAAGAACGATCATTCAAAAAATAATCGATGAAACGGGCGCTTCTTCTCCTGCTGATATGGGCAAAGTAATGGGTGCGGCAAATAAACAACTTGCGGGAAAAGCAGAAGGAAAAACAATTGCAGGGATTGTGAAAGACATTTTGAATAAATAATTCAATGTGCGACGTTGAAAGTTCAAAATTCAATTCAAGCAAATGCTTATAGATGTTGCCTTTTTTATCGTAATGATCGTTGCTGTTTATAAAGGATTTACCAAAGGATTTATTGTCGGTATTTTTTCATTTATTGCGTTCATAATCGGCCTTGCAGCGGCTTTAAAACTTTCTGTAATTGTTGCTCATCATCTGCAAGCTTCATCGATGGTTACCGGAAAATGGCTGCCCGTAATTTCATTTGCTTTGGTCTTTATTGTCGTGGTGTTATTGGTAAATATCGGTGCACGAATTTTGAAAAAGGCTGTCAGCATGGTCATGCTTGGATGGATAGATAAATTCGCCGGCATTTTGCTTTACATGTGTATTTATACCATTATTTTTAGTGTTATTTTATTTTTTGCAGAAAAAACATTTCTCATAAAAGCGGATACTGTTGCCGCATCTTCTGTGCATGATTATGTGGCTCCCTGGGGGCCGAAAGTGATCAATAATCTTGGAAGAATTATCCCGGTTTTTAAAGATTTATTTTCCCAGCTTGAATCTTTTTTTGAAACTTTGGGACATAAAATCACGACCTAAAATTTTTTACTAAATTTTATTTAGAAGATTTTTTCATTAGAAACATTTATTTTAGCAATAATTAACGGCAAAAAAATTGCTGAAGTTACATGCACATGGAATATCAATTAAGACAAGAAGGG
>Ga0157372_10003507_pt1 | contig 16888 bp, 15 predicted proteins | sample C55metaG_FD_115307 | JGI IMG/M metagenome (GOLD analysis project Ga0157372, IMG submission 115307) | Corn rhizosphere microbial communities from Kellogg Biological Station, Michigan, USA - C5-5 metaG | ecosystem: Host-associated > Plants > Roots > Rhizosphere > Soil | place: USA: Michigan... | reverse complement strand
CGCGCCCGAGCCGCCGTGTCGGCGATGCGCCGTTCTCACATCGGCAACAAAGCGCAGCAGCGCCGGTTCCTGAAGCCAGCGCGGCACCATCGCCTTGAGCACGCCGCGCGTGCGGCGATCCAATTCAAGATCGAACGGTTCATCCGGTGCTGCCGGTCGCAAGCCTTTGCCGGTGACGACGAGCGCAAGCCGCGCGCCTCCGGTCGCCGCATTGCGCACGAATTTCACCAACGCGTCGTGCGCGGAAAGCTCCGTGAAGCCATGCAGATCGATCTTGGCGTCGGGCTCGATGGCGCCCTTGCGCAGGCGCTCGGCTGTGCGCCCATCCACGCCAGTCGGACGATGCCGCGGTGTTTTTGCGGCCGGCGGCTTCTCTTTCTCCTTCGCCGGTGCGGGAGCTGCGGGCTGTTCGTCTGTCTTGGCGCCGCGAAGCGTGGCTTCGAACAGCGCGCGTTCCTCATCTGTCACGCTTCGCCTGCGACTCACGGCACCGGCCATCCCAAGCGGTTATGCAGCCGCGCAGCAACCGCTTTCGGCAGCAGCACGAACAGGCGCCCATCCGCTTTCATTCGGCCGGCGATGGATTCGGCGTCCTTTCCGAATCCCCAATAGACGTCGCCGCGTGCGGCCCCGCGGATAGCCCCTCCGGTATCCTGCGCAACAAGCAGCTGATCGAAGGCGCGGTCGGAGCGCTCTGGATCCGCATCCGGGCGCGTAGCGGCGGCGTAAAGCGGGATGCCGAGCGGATGAACGCGTGCATCGACCGCAAGGCTCGTCCCCGGCGTGAGCGGCACGCCTTCGCTGCCTGCGCTTCCCGCATTCCGATCACCGAGCGGTTCCTCTTTGAAGAACACGTAGGATGGATCGGTTTCCATAACTTCGCGGGCCTGCGCAGCATGTGTCTGCATCCAGGCGCGGATCGCCTGCATGGACATGCCTTCCCGCTTCATCCAGCCGCGCGCGATAAGCGTGCGTCCGATCGGCTTATAAGGGTGTCCGTTCTGCCCGGCATAGACGACCCGTAACATGGTGCCGTCTTCCAGCTTCACGCGTCCCGAGCTCCGGATGTGCAGGAAGAATAGCATAACCGGATCGGCTGCATAGAAAAGCACCGGCGCATCGGGCATCCCGCGTTCGTCGATGTGTGCGCGGCTGGGACATGGAAGCAGCCGATGGCCGTCCACGCAGCCGGCCAGGCGCTCGCCACGCCATTCCGGCCGGAAGTCGCCGAGGTTTGCCGTAACCAGATTCACCGGCACACCATAGATAGGCGATTGGTAGCGGTCGTGGCGCGTCCTGCTCGCAGGCAATTCCGGTTCGTAATAGCCAGTGAAGAGTGCCGCGGTTCCGTCGGCGGCCTTCACCTCAAGCGGCACGAAGTTGGACGTGAAAAACGCGCGCGCCGAAGAACCGGACACGGCAGACGGCCGTTTGCGGCAAATCGCCTGCCAATCGCCAATTGTTCCAGCGTAACCGGCGCCACCCATCGGCGATCCTGCCGGTTTGGCGTTCAGGGCATTACACGAGCGCGAGAATGCCGCGAGAGCCGCTTGCGCATCGGAGTCTTTCCAGCCCGGCAAATCTGCAAAGCGCACGGGCGCCAGCGTAAGTCTGGCGTGGCTGGGAGGAGGTGCGCGAAATGCGCGCCACAACAAAAATCCCACCACCGCGAGGAACGCGGCGCATACGACAATGAGGAACCAGGAGAGTGGGCGCGAGCGGCGCGCCATCAATGCGCCTGCAAATCCGCCTCGCCGGAGGTGGCGACCAGACGCCAGTTCGGATCGCTGGCGCGCACGTTGCGCTCGAACGACCAAATGTCGGTGACGTCGCGCACCGCCTTTGGATCGCCTTCAATCAACTTGCCTTCGGAATCCAGCGTCGCTGAGATGAACTGCGCGGCGAGCGAAACCGTAATATCCGCAACCGTCTTGTTCAGGCTGGCGCCAGCGATTTTGACTTCCTTAAAGCCGACAAACGTGAACTCGACCTTTTGCTTTTTGGCTTCCCGCTCGGCGATCACCTGATCGAAGGTGTGGAAGACGTCATCGCTCAGAAGCGGGCGCAACGCCGTGCGATCGGCGTGGGCGAATGCCGTGACGATCATCTCGTAGGCCTTGCGTGCGCCGTCGAGAAAATGATCGGCATCGAAGCTGCGGTCCGCCAGTTTGATGTCGAACAGGGCCTGCGACACGGGATCGGAGGGTTGTGGTTCTTCCGTGCGGGCATTCCTGTCCGGCAGCAGCACAGGCTGGTTTGGCGCCTGCGGCTGTTCCGCGGCGCCCCCAACCCGCTCGAAACGCTCCGGCGGCGGGCGCTCGTTGCCGGTGCGGCGGCCCAGCACGGTGTACAACCGGAACAGAATGATTCCGGCCACCGTGGCAAGCAGGAGAATGAAGAGCAGTTGCGAATTCACGATCACAATCCCGGTTCAGCGGACGCGTGCCCCCGGATAACGGCCGAGCCTAGTCTTCGGACGCAGGGAGGTCTAGCAGCGCCTGTGTGACACATATAGGGCGGCCACTGTGGGATTTCCGCTCCAAGGTGAAGCCCCTGCGCTTGTCACGTGACGTTCCGCCATGTTAGCCCCGCCCACCCTTCCGATAGCGAGCCCTTTCCATGAGCGATCCTCTTTCCGGCATGACCAATGGCGGCGACGGCGGCGGCATGCCGCAAGAGCTGCGGGTCCAGATTCTCGGCCAATATGTGAAGGATTTGTCTTTCGAAAATCCCGGGGCACCGACGAATTTGGCCAACCGGCCGCAAATCGAGATGGGCGTCGATCTTCAGAGCCGGAGGATCGATCAAGATCGGTATGAAGTGAATTTGAAGCTGCGAATCACCGCCAAGGGGGACGATCGGCCAATCTTTCTTCTCGAACTCCAGTATGCCGGCCTGTTCAGCATTGTGAATGCACCGCCGGAGATCGCTCAACAGTTCCTGATGATCGAGGCCCCGCACCTCCTGTTCCCCTTTGCCCGCCGGGTGGTTGCCGACGTCACGCGCGACGGCGGCATGCCGCCGCTGATGATCGAACCCATCGATTTCGCGGCGCTTTATCGGGCGCGCCAGTCAGAAGGCCAGCAACAACCGCAGGCGACCGTTTAATTCCAGCCCCAGATCGCGTCGGTCCCAAGTTCAGCTGCCACGAAGGCGGCGTGGATGGCGAGTTCTTCGGCCGTAATCCGTGGCAGCAGGGGTTCCGGACGAATCCGTGGAATCACGATCTCGCTGGCAGCAATCGTGGCCGCAATATCGGCCGGCGCAAGTTGGAGCCGCGTCTGGCGGCCGCCAACCAATTCCAAATAGATCTGCGCCGTCAACTGCGCATCCAGAAGAGCGCCATGCTTGACGCGCGTCGATAAATCGACGCCGAAGCGCCGGCACAATTCATCCAGTGAGTAGCGCGCGCCAGGCAGTTTCGCTTTGGCGATCTCGATGGTGTCGATTGCGCGCGCGAACGGCAAGGTCGGGCGTGCGATCCGGCGCAGTTCGAAATTCAGGAATTTCATGTCGAACGATGCGTTGTGAATGATCAGCGGCGCATCGCCCAGAAATTCCAGCATCTCGTCGGCGATATGTGCGAACAGTGGCTGGTCCGCGAGGTAGCTATCGGCAATTCCATGGATGCGCTCGGAATCGCCCACCAAACGTTCGGGATTGAGATAGCGCTGAAACGTGACGCCGGTCGGCAGGTGGTCGAGCAATTCGACGCAGCCGATCTCGATGATGCGGTGTCCATCGACAGGATCGAGGCCGGTGGTTTCCGTATCGAGAACAATTTCACGCAACAGGCTTTTCCTTCAGGCGGCGCTGGTGCAGAGCGGCCACGATCTCTTTCACCTGCGCCAAGGCATGATCCAACCCTTTGTCCGTCTCAACCACGAAATGCGCTTGTGCACGCTTTTCTGCATCCGGCATCTGCCGGGACAGAATGTGGTCGAATTTCTCTTCCGTCATGTCCGGTCGATCAAGCACGCGCGCCCGCTGCACATCTGCTGCGGCCGTCACCACGACGACCGCGTCCATGCGACTATGCCCACCGGTTTCAAACAACAATGGAATATCCAGCACGACCATCTCGGCGCCTTCCGCGACCGCTTTATCGAGAAATCGCCTCTGTTCTTCGGCCACGCGCGGATGAACAATGGCTTCGAGGCGATTGAGGTCGATCTTTTCAGCCGCCATCGCCTTTGACAGTGCGGCGCGATCGACACGCCCGTCCACAACGCAGCCCGGAAATTCCCGCGCGATTTCCTGCACTGCCGCGCCATCGGATTCATACAGCCGGTGAACGGCCGCATCCGCGTCGTAAACCGGAATGCCAAGCTCCGCGAACATGCGGGCCGTTTCGGTTTTGCCCATGCCGATAGAACCGGTCAGGCCAATCAGGTAGGGCAACCGTTTTCTCATATTCGAAGCGCCGCCTCCAAATGGGCGCGCAAGGCCGGCGTCACCTTCGGTGTCATACCGAAGAACGCCTCGAATGCTGGAATGGCCTGATGCATGAGCATTCCCAAACCATTGGCAGCCAGGAGGCCGCGCCGCCGCGCATCCTTTACCAATTCCGTCTCGAGCGGGTTGTAGACGAGGTCGAACACGGCGGCTTCAGGCGGCAACGGATCGACCGAAACATCCAGCGGCCGCGATCCGGCCATGCCGCCGTTCGTGGCATTCACGAGCAGGGCCGCACCGGAAGCAGCCGTATTCCATTCTTCCCACGAAAGCGGGATTAACTTGGCGCCGACCTGAGCCCCAAATTCCGCCGCCAGCGTCGTCGCGCGTGCTGCGTCGCGGTTCAGAATCCGAATTTCACGCGCCCCGAGCCGATCCAGGACCAATACCGCCGCCCGCGCGGCTCCGCCGGCACCGAGCAGTACGGCGACCTGGCCGCGGAGTCTATCGAGCCCGATTTCCTCCCTCAAACCTGCGCACAGCCCATCCACATCCGTGTTCCGGGCGTGGATAGTTCCATCTGGCTCAAAGATCAGAAGATTCGCCGCGCCGGTTTTTTGCGCACTGTCGTCTACAGCATGAGCGAGGGCATGGGCTGCCTGTTTGTGAGGCACTGTGACATTCACGCCTACAAATCCGGCATGACGCAAACCCTGGATCACGCGTGAGAAATCCTCGCGCGTTACCGCGAGCGGCACATAAGCGCCGCCGATTCCAAGCGCCTCCAGCCAGAACCGATGCAATCGGGGTGAGAGCGAATGCGCAATCGGAAATCCGACCACCCCGGCAAGTCGGCCGCTTCCGTTCATTGCGGGGCGTCCCGCCGTTCGGTGAGTAGGTTGATGACGGCGGCCGCAGTCTCCTCGACGGAGCGCCGAGATACATCGATTATCGGCCACCCCTGTTGTTCGAACAATTTGCGGCTTCCCGCGACTTCCGCGCGCACCGTGTCCAGATCGACATAAGAGGTGTCCCGCACCTCGCCCAGAACCGTCAGGCGGTTGCGCCGAATTTGCACCAGGCGATCCGGAGAGGCCCAAAGGCCCACGACCAGAGGCGCGCGTGCGGTCAGGAGCTGCGGGGGTGGTGGAATATTCGGCACCAGCGGCACGTTCGCCGCGCGGACGCCACGGATCGCAAGATAGACACAGGTCGGTGTTTTCGATGTGCGGCTCGCGCCGGCCAAAATCACTTCTGCGTCGTTCAGGAGGTCAAGGGACTGACCGTCATCATGAGCAATGGCAAAGTTCAGTGCCTCAATGCGATGCAGGTAGCGCTGGTCCAGTTCGTGCTGCCCGCCAGGTTTGTGGGTTTCCGTGGCACCCCCGAAGAACTGCCGCAGCATCGATATGGGCGCATCGAGGACGCCCTGACACGGGATGCCGAGCTGCCGGCACCGGATCTCGAGCTCGCGGCGCAGATCCGGGTTAACAACTGTAAAGAAGACCAGTCCCGGTTCTTCCCGAATGTGCTCCATCACCCGTTCCAGTTGCTTCGGGCTGCGCACAAGCGCGTAAAAATGATCCCGAACATCGACGCCTTCGAATTGCGCAGCCGCCGCCTTGGCGATGGCGTTCAGCGTCTCCCCGGTGGCATCGGAAACCAGATGGATATGAAAGACCTTACTCACAACCGATCCTCAATTCGCTGCATCCTTAGCAGCCATACCAGCCAATTTCACGCCGCCGGGCCGACTTGCAAACAACTGCTGTTCGTCTTCCGCCACACAATGCGCATCAATCATTGGCACTATGTGGACAGCTTGCACGGGCTAATAGCCTTGAGTCAGAACGCCTTGCGGCCTACAGCGGGGCTGGTCACGGCCTCCATCCACACACCCACAGAGCAAACATCATTCTCATCAACCTTAAGGAGTCTTTCTTGAAGGAAGATGGAAGGACATTGCTCGGTGTGTTTAACGGGCAAACACTGTGGCCACCGCCTGTATGGCTGATGCGTCAGGCGGGCCGCTATCTGCCGGAATATCGGGAGTTGCGCGCGCGCACGGGCTCATTCTGGAAGATGTGCATGGATCCGGCCCTGGCCGCCGAAGTGACCATGCAGCCGATCCACCGATTTGGATTTGATGCAGCAATCATATTTTCCGACATCCTGACGGTACCGCACGCGCTTGGCAGAGCGATTCAGTTTGAAGAGGGCGTTGGCCCATCTCTGGACGCGATCGATTCTGTCTCTCAGCTGGATGACGATCATGATGTGTGGAAGCGAAAGCTGGAGCCGGCGTACGAAACCTTGGGTCGGGTGCGGTCTCAGCTTTCGTCGGAAGTCGCCTTGCTGGGCTTTGCGGGTGCACCGTGGACCTTGGCAACGTATATGGCCGCCGGGCGCGGTGGTGACGAGCAACGGGCAGCAAAGTTGTGGGGGTATCGTGAGCCGGAATCATTCGCGGCGCTGTTGGAGCTGATCGGGGATTGTGTGGCGCAGCATCTGATCGCGCAGATCGAGGCGGGTGCGGATGCGGTGCAGATTTTCGACAGCTGGGCTGGTGGTTTGTCGGAGGATGCCTTCGACAGGTGGGTGATCGTGCCGACGAAGCGCATTGTGGGGACGGTGAGGGCAGCGCAGCCGCAAGCCCGCATCATCGGGTTCCCACGGGCGGCAGCGCTGCAAGGCTATTTGCGTTACACGCTGGAGACCGGCGTGGATGCCGTTTCGCTCGACACCGGTGTTCCGCTTTCCTGGGCGGTGGAGAACATTCCAGACAATATCGCGCTGCAGGGAAACCTGGATCCAGTGGCGTTACTTGCGGGCGGCGCAGCTCTGGCTAGGCAGGTCCGTAATATTCTGGACACCGCGCGCGGTCGGCCCTTCGTCTTCAATCTCGGCCACGGGGTGTTGCCGCAGACGCCGCTGGAGCATGTCGCTGCGCTGGCTGAGCACGTCAGGTCTGCGCGGTGAAAGTCGCGGTCGTTCTCTTTAATCTGGGGGGACCGGACTCGCCCGCAGCGGTTGAGCCCTTCCTGCAAAATCTGTTTTCGGATGCAGCCGTCATTCCGCTGCCGAAACTGCTGCGATTGCCATTGGCGCGAACGATCGCGAGGCGGCGCGCGCCGATTGCACAGGATATCTACGGCCAGATCGGCGGCCGCTCGCCGATACTGGAAGAGACGGAAGCCCAGGCGCGGGCCCTGGAATCAGCGCTGAAGGCCCGCCGCATCGAAGCCAAGTGCTTTGTTGCCATGCGGGCGTGGAAACCATTTGCCGCCGAAACCGCGCGTGCGGTTCAAGCGTGGCAGCCGGACAGAATTGTTTTGCTGCCGCTTTACCCGCAATTCTCCACCACGACGGCAGCCTCATCGCTTGAGGACTGGAAAGAAGCGGCGCGAAAGGCAGGAATTACTACGCCACATTCGCGCGTCTGCTGTTACCCTTGGCTCGATGGCTTCATTGCCGCGGAAGTGGCACTGATCATGGTAGCTCTCGGCGAGAGACGCCCGGGTATGGATTATCGCCTGTTACTATCGGCTCACGGCCTGCCCAAGCGGACTGTTTCCAAAGGTGATCCGTATCAATGGCAGGTGGAAAAGACGGCCCGGACAATTGTGGACAGATTGGGGATTGCCGATTTGGACTGGCAACTCTGCTATCAAAGCCGGGTAGGGCCGCTCGAATGGCTCGCACCGTCTACCGATGCCGAGGTGAAGCGGGCTGGCGCCGAGAGACGAGGGGTGGTGGTAGCGCCGATTGCGTTCGTGTCCGAGCACTCGGAGACCTTGGTCGAATTGGATATTGAATACGCGAGGTTGGCAAAGGGGGCAGGCGTGCCGCACTATCTGCGCGTACCGGCCGTTGGAATACACAGCTTATTTGTCGATGGACTGGCGGACTTGGTTTTGCAGGCAGCGGAAGCGCAGCGCGTGGTGACATGCGCGCAGGGAAGAATCTGTCCACCCAAGTTCGCGCGCTGCGGATATGGGGCGGCAAATGTTTGAAGGCCTACGAACGTCCTTGTCGAACTACATCGACTGGATCAAAGCGTTTCATGTCATCGCGGTGATTGCGTGGATGAGTGGGCTGCTCTATCTGCCGCGCCTTTTTGTGTACCACACCGAGACGGTCCCAGGTTCTGTGGAATCGGAGCGGTTCAAGGTGATGGAGCGCAAGCTGCTGCGCTCCATCATGAACCCGGCTGCGATCGCGGTGTGGATTTTGGGTCCGACACTCGCCTGGCTGACGGCCGCCTACCAGGACCGCTGGCTGCAAGTGAAATTCCTGCTGGTGGTGATTTTGACGATCATCCATCATCTTTACGCGGTGTGGCGCAGGGACTTCGAGCGCGACGCCAATACGCGTTCGGCCCGGTTCTACCGCATCTGGAACGAAGTTCCCGCCGCCCTGATGGTGTTCATCGTCATTCTGGTCATCGTCCAGCCGTTTTGAGACTTGACAGGGCTTTGCACTGGCACCAAATCGCGGTATAAGCGTTCTGTTTCCCATCCTCGGCTGCAGGCGATCCGCGCGGGACACGCGCAAGGTCGCAACCGGTAGCCCGGCGCAGCCAAGACCCAACTCCACGAAGCTCAACCGATCGGCAGCTACGCTCGTTCGAACTTCCGGGACCGCTCCCCTCCAAAGGTTAAGTGTCAGGTAAGCCATGACCATCCAAGACGGCCTTCAGGCCATGAAGCTGAAGGACCTCAAATCCAAAACCCCCACCGATCTGCTCGCCTTCGCCGAAGAACTCGAGATTGAAAACGCCTCGTCCATGCGCAAGCAGGACATGCTGTTCGCCATCCTCAAAGAGCTGGCCGAACGGGACGTTGAAATTACCGGCGAGGGCGTGGTGGAGACCTTGCAGGACGGCTTCGGCTTCCTGCGCTCACCCGAATCCAATTACCTGCCGGGGCCGGACGACATTTATGTCAGCCCCTCGCAAATTCGCCGTTTTGGATTGCGCACCGGCGATACGGTGGAAGGACCGATCCGCTCGCCCAAGGATGGCGAACGCTACTTCGCGCTACTGAAGGTGTCCTCTATCAATTTCGAGGACCCGGAGAAGATCCGGCACAAGGTCCACTTCGACAACCTGACCCCGCTTTATCCCACCAGGTGGCTCAAGATGGAGGTCGACGATCCCACCCTGAAGGACAAAACCGGCCGGGTCATCGATATCGTTTCGCCGCAGGGCATGGGTCAGCGTGCCCTCATCACCGCGCAGCCGCGCACCGGCAAGACCGTAATCCTGCAGAACATCGCCCGCGCAGTCGCGCACAACCACCCGGAATGCTACCTGATCGTGCTGCTGATCGATGAGCGGCCCGAAGAAGTGACCGACATGCAGCGTTCGGTGAAGGGCGAGGTGATCTCCTCCACTTTCGACGAGCCGGCCTCGCGTCACGTTCAGGTCGCCGAAATGGTCATCGAGAAGGCAAAGCGCCTCGTCGAGCACAAGCGCGACGTGGTGATCCTGCTCGATTCCATCACGCGTCTTGGCCGCGCCTACAACACCGTCGTTCCTTCATCCGGCAAGGTATTGACCGGCGGCGTAGATGCGAACGCGCTGCAGCGGCCGAAGCGCTTCTTCGGCGCCGCCCGCAACATCGAGGAAGGCGGCTCGCTCACCATCATCTCGACGGCGCTCATCGATACCGGCAGCCGCATGGACGAAGTGATCTTCGAAGAGTTCAAGGGCACCGGCAATTCGGAAATCATCCTGGACCGCAAGGTGGCGGACAAGCGTGTGTTCCCCGCGATCGACATTCTCAAGTCGGGCACCCGCAAGGACGAACTGCTGGTGGACAAGGCAACCCTTTCGAAGATGTACGTGCTGCGGCGCATCCTGGCGCCGATGGGAACGACAGACGCGATCGAATTCCTGCTCGACAAGCTGCGCTCGTCCAAGAACAATGCCGACTTCTTCGACAGCATGAACGCCTGACGACCGGCAATCAGGGCAGCAGTACCGTGGCACCGGTGGTGGCGCGCGAGTGCAGCGCTTCGTGTGCAGCGGCTGCGTCCGCCAACCTGAAGCGCTGGTTGACCGCGATCTTTACAGCGCCGGACACAATCACCTCGAACAGATCATCTGCTGTTTTCTGCAACTCCTCGCTTGTGCGAGTGTAGTGAAACAGCGTGGGGCGGGTGAGATAGAGCGAGCCCTTCGCGCTAAGAATCCCCGGCTCGAACGCTGGCACCGCGCCGCTGGAATTGCCGAAGCTCACCATCATCCCGCGCACGGCGAGGCAATCGAGCGAACCACTCCAGGTTTCCTTGCCGACGGAATCGTAGACGACGGGCACCCCTGCGCCACCGGTGATCTCGCGCACGCGCTTGGGCCAATCTTCTTTCCGCGTATTCAGCACGTGATCGCAGCCGTGCGAGCGCGCCAGTTCCACCTTGTCGTCAGAGCCAACCGTGCCGATCACGGTGACCGCGATATGCCTTGCCCATTGGCAGGCGATGAGGCCCACGCCGCCGGCGGCCGAATGAAACACGATTGTCTGCCCGCGCTGCACCGGGAAGGTGCGCTTCAGCAGATACGCCGCCGTCATGCCTTTCAGCATCGCGGCCGCGGCCACCTCATCCGAAATGCCATCGGGCAATTTCACTGCGCGGTCGGCGGGCACATTGTTCGCTTCTGCATAGGCGCCGATGGGCCCTGTGCCGTAGCCAACGCGATCGCCAACCTTCAGCCCGGAAACACCCTCGCCCAGCGCGTCGACCACGCCCGCGGCTTCGAGGCCAAGGCCGGACGGCAACGATACGGGATAGAGGCCGGAGCGATGGTAGGTGTCGATGAAATTCACGCCGATGGCGGTGTGCTTCACGCGCACCTGACCGGGCCCTGGCGGCGGCAGTTCGATGTCTTCAACCTTCAGGACTTCAGGGCCGCCGATGTGATCGAACCGGATTGCTTTCATCACCTGCTCCAGATGTGGACGCTGCTACCGCATGAAACGCAAAATCGTGACAGTTGAAGTCACGCTCGCAACACCCCTCCCCGTGCTCCCGAAAGCTCCATTCGAACCTTTGGAAATCGGGTGGGGTGTCCCGCGGCATTCCCGCCATGGCGCGTCGGATGCGTAACGGAATTGTTCGTTTTGTTTGTCGAAAAAGTGGGAGGGGATCCCCCCGTCCCGCTTCCCCACCACGCCAGATGTTGCGGTTGCCAACGGGCCCGCGCCCGCGCACTCGAAGCCCACATTACGTGTGGCGGGCGCATCGACGCGCGCGGCAACATCAAAGTGCACGCGGACTTCTGCCTTCGAGCGAGCAAAGCACGGCTTTCCATCGCGACAGTGTAAGGCCGTTTTACGCCTGGGGAACGGAATTATTTTCGCGATTGATCCGAAACGAGGTTTGCCCGGTTGGTGGGAATAGTCTGGAAGCACGTGCTACTGCGGCGGGTTAGCGAGCAGGTAGGGATAGCCGCTGTTGATGTTCGGCGACTGGCCCCAGATCTTCGGATTGAGACCGGGCAGGCAATCCCGATTTCAGTTGTGACACGCCCATTCCAATCATACTGGATTTAGCTGAGCGTCTTCTGCTCCATTGGGCGGAGCGATCTGAAGTGCGGATTCGGCCAGATCAGACGACAAATCGCTGCGCGCCGCCGTCGCTCTCGCTTATCGGCAAACCTTTGTCGGCCTCTATGCCAGCTTGCTTGGGCACCTGACCAGCGTGCTGTTCATCACCGCGTTCTGGATTCTGGCGATCAGTATTTCCTATCTGCTGTTCTTCCGGAAAGGGCGCGCGCCGGAGGAGGATCAAACCCTTATCAGCCAAGGTTCCGTCAGGGCGTCCACAAATATCCGTGAAAGTTGAGCTCATTGTCCATGAAGGTTCCGACGATCTGCCTTCCATAATTGATGCTGTACGCCTCTGTGAACTGTGAGTCAGGCGCATCGAAACTTATGGTTTCCCCTGAAGCCATGCGCAGAAAGCCGTGACGGACGCCGGCAGCGTCATCGTAGTTGCCAGCCACATCGTTCCGGGCGTTTATCCAAGTGGCGAACGTCGAAACTGACCCTTGTGGATCAATCTGTTTAATCTTGCCCTTCGCATTCAATAGGAATCCGTGAGCAACTTGATCGGCATCCTCGAAAAATCCGGTCGCTACATTCCTATCATTGATCGCATATGCAGCAGAGGAGAGCCATCTGTGGGGCCGAATCAGCGTGACTGTGCCGTCCGATGCTCGAATAAACGCGCGCCGTACACTGTATCTGCTGAAGACCTCCCCTACGACTACGTCGGTGCTATTAATTCCCCTTGCACCGACGCCCGACCTATCCCTCGATGTCTCAAAAAACGTGAAGCTGCCATCCACCTTGCGAATGAATCCTTCCCATTGGAACTTGTGTTTACCGATCTGCGTATCGACTCCTCCCGCAATTTCTCCCGCATCGTTGATGCAATCGATAGAAGTGTTGAACGCGTTCGGCGGATCGAAAGTCGTTATGGTTCCGTCAGCGCCGCGCAGAAATCCATGTGTACGGCCGTCACTGCCTCTGTAATTGCCAGAAATGTCGTTGGAATTGTTGATACAGAGTGCGCTGGTTAAATCGCCGACCGGTGGATCAATGACTGTAAATTCACCCCTCGGCGTCCTCACAAATCCATGCCCTAGACCGGCAGCATCCTGGAAAGTTCCCACTATGAAGCCAGCATCGTTAATCGAGCGAGCAACGGTGTAAACAGAGTTAGGCGGATCGATCACGGCGAAGCTCTCGGCTTTGGTAACCGAGGATAGCGCCATTAGCACATGACCGGAAACTACCACCACTTTGGCAATACGAAACATCTGAACGTCCCCGCAAATTCTGTGTCAAACTACAACAAGTTGTACTTTACTGGGAAGAATTGTGTGCATTACCTTAACTCAGGGTTCTCTGCTCGGTCTGCACTGACCCACTTGTCGGTACCACATCGAAGCGGACGCGGCCGATGATGTGTCCGTTGGGCAAATCGACATCCACGCGCCACCGTCCCGGGGTTATTTTGTGGGACAGTGTATAGCCGCGATAGCCGCCGTCGCGCCCGCCATTGATCGCGTAGGTGACGGTGGAAATCATACGCCAGTGGTGATGCACAGCATCGTAACGCTGCCAGCGATGCTGCACTTTCGTGTTGAGCTTCACCGGCGCGAACACGGCGCTGTACACATATAGCGGCTCGCCCGGTTTCACATGCATCACCGCTGGTGCGCCGAACTTCACGCCCCACGATTGCGGCTCTGCCATGGCCTCATACGCGGCGCCGCGTTTCGCCACGAAGTGATAGACGCCGCCGGCAGAAAGCGCGAGCGGAAGCGGCGGCAGGATCCCTGCGAAGTAGAAGATGTTGACCAGCGCATAAACGAGCGCCGTTCCCACCACCACTTCCAGGCGCGAGGCACGCCATTGCTGCGGCCCCAGCCCCGCCACCACCCGCATCAGCATGAAATAGATGATGAGCGCCATTGCGCCTGCCAGCAAAAAGTTCAGCACACCCACGCTGTGTGTGAGCAGCGGCACCGTGACGATGCAATAGGAATAGAGCGCGAAGAAGAACAGCACGGCGGCGAAGGCGAGCCGAGAATGGTATTTCTTGAAGATCTCGTTGCCGAGAAAGATGCCGAGCAGCACCAAGAGGAACGGCCACGAGGTCGTGAGCACCGCGGTGCGCGAATAGAAAACAAGGAAGGCGCTCCACAATCCGCCCAGCGCGAATTGCGTGGCAAAGGGCAACAACGCACGCCAGCGCGGCCACTCCTTGCCGTTCGCCACGCGCTCGGCCAACACATGCAGAATAAGCATGGATGCCGCTGCGATTGAGAGATAGCCGACAAATACGAGTTGCGTGTTGGGCAGATCGATGCGGCGGAAGGCATAATTGTCGAAAGCGAAGCCACCAATCATGCTGGCGGCCGACAGTGACCGCTCATGCCTGGCTATGAAGGCGAATAAACGCTTGATCACGCGGTGACAGCTCCTACCTGCTGACGATGCCGTATATCGGTAGAATCTCACTTGCCGATTAAAGGAGGAAGCCCTGTTGCGTCCGATATTTTATTCCGCCGTCCTCCTGGCCGTTCTTGCGTGTGGCGAAGCGGCAGCGGCCGACGCCAAGCCTGCATTCACGCAGGACGACGCCCGCGGCATTATCGGCAATCTGCAAAAGGTGGTGACGCCCAACGGGATCGAGCGGCGCATGGCCATTCCCGTCAACGGCACCCGGCAATGGATCACGGTGCGCGGGCGCGATCTGCGTAATCCGATCCTGCTGTTCATCCATGGCGGGCCGGCTGCGCCCGAAATGCCCACCAGCTGGACCTTCCAGAATCCATGGGAGGATTACTTCACCGTCGTGCAATGGGACCAGCGCGGCGCGGGAAAAACCTACAACGCGAACGATCCGGCGAAGATCGCGCCGACCATGAACCTTGCGCAGATGGAGGCCGACACGGAAGCGGTGGTGCGATACCTCCGGGCGACCTACGCCAAAGACAAGATCTTTGTGCTCGGACATTCCTGGGGATCGATCCTGGGCTTGGCGCTCGCGCGCAATCATCCGGAATGGCTCTACGCCTATATTGGCATGGGGCAGATGATCGACACGCGGCGCGCCGAACGGCTCGATTACCTCGCGACGCTGCAAGCCGCCGAAGACGCTCACAATGCCAAGGCGGTGAAAGAACTGCGCGCGCTGGAACCTTACCCCGAAGCAGACGGTGCCATCCCGCTTTCGAAGCTGAACCCCGAGCGCGACTGGTCTGTGAAGCTGGGTGGTCTGAGTTGGCGCCGCGACAGCTACGGTTATTACTATCATGCTGCGAAACTGTCGCCGGATTATACCGATGCCGATCTGGACGCGATCGACAAAGGTTCCGCGTTGTCGTTGAACTCGCTCGGCCCGGCCTTTGCGTCGTTCGACTATTCAAAGGTGACGGATTTCCGCTGCCCGATCGTGCTGTTCGAAGGCCGCCACGATTTCACGGTGTCGTCTGTCGTAGCAGCGGAGTGGTTCGCGAAGTTGCATGCGCCGCTCAAGAAGCTGGTCTGGTTCGAGAATTCCGCGCACATGATGCAGATCGAAGAACCGGGCAAGGTTCTTGTCCACCTCGTCGAAGACGTCCGCCCTCTAGCCGAAAGCCCGTAGTCGACGCAGAGTGCGCGAATGGAGTTGGCGTCGCGAGAAAAGCGGTCGTTCTTCGGGCATCCGCGCGGGTTGCTTTACATCGCCGGTACCGAGCTGTGGGACCGCATCTCGTTTCACGGCATGCAGGCCCTGCTGGTCCTCTACATGGTGGACCAGCTGCTGCTGCCTGGACATGTGGAGCACGTGGTCGGCTTCGCCGCCTTCCGCGCGGCCATCCAATCCCTCACAGGGCCGTTGTCGGCGCAAGCCCTCGCCTTCCAGATTTTCGGGCTTTACATCGGGCTTGTCTATTTCACGCCGGTGTTCGGCGGCGCGCTGGGCGACCGGCTATTGGGGCGCGTGCGCACCGTCACGCTCGGCGCGCTGCTGATGACGGCGGGGCATTTCTGCCTAGCCTTCGATCAATCCTTCCTGCTGGCGTTGCTGCTGCTGATCCTTGGCGCCGGATGTTTGCGCGGCAATCTGCAGCCACAGGTCGGCGAGCTGTACGCGAAGGATGACCGCCGCCGCACGACAGCATTCCAGATATACGCGGCGATGATTGCCTTCGGCGGATTCATTGCCCCCATCGTTACGGGGCAGCTCGCCAAATCCTTTACCTGGCATGTCGGGTTTGCCTTCGCCGGCTTCGGGATGCTGGTGGGAGTTGCGGTGTATCTGTATGGACGGCCGTATCTGCCGCCCGATCCGCCACGCAAAGTGCGTCTCGCTGCGCCGCGGTTGACGCGCGAGGAGCGCACCATTGTCAGGTTTCTGATTCTGCTGCTGCCGGTGGCGTCGCTGTTCTGGATTGCGCAGAGCCAGGTGTGGAACACCTACAACATTTGGGTGCGCGATCATGTGAACCTCACCTTCGGCAGCTGGACGATGCCGGTGCCGTGGCTGCAATCGCTGGATGGTTTGGCGCCATTCGCCTGCATGCCGTTGGTGCTGTTGTTCTGGAATTGGCAGCGCAAGCGTGGCCATGAACCGAACGAGTTCACCAAGATGGCGATCGGCTGCTGGATTTTCGGCGCTTCGACATTGCTGCTTGCTGCGGCGAGCGTAGCGGCGGGTGCGGCGGGCCGTGCATCGCTTGCCTGGGCAGTGGCATTCCATCTGGGCTCCAACATCGGCTGGATTTTCTTCGCGCCGACGACCACGGCGCTAGTCTCGCGTGCCGCGCCGGACAAGCTCAACGCCACCATGATCGGCGGTTATTCGCTGGCGGTGTTTCTCGGCAGTGTGATCAGCGGTCGGCTGGGATCGCTGTACGAGCGCTGGCCCGCAAGCGAGTTCTGGATGCTGCACGCCGCACTGGTGAGTCTCGGTGGCGTACTGGTGCTGGCGTTCG
>Ga0157372_10003504_pt1 | contig 16910 bp, 17 predicted proteins | sample C55metaG_FD_115307 | JGI IMG/M metagenome (GOLD analysis project Ga0157372, IMG submission 115307) | Corn rhizosphere microbial communities from Kellogg Biological Station, Michigan, USA - C5-5 metaG | ecosystem: Host-associated > Plants > Roots > Rhizosphere > Soil | place: USA: Michigan... | reverse complement strand
CAGCTTTTAGTTTCGCCGCGTGCTCTTCCAGCACTTCCGGCTTTTCGTGATAGCTCGCGGGCGGTTTCAGCGCGACGCCTTCCTTGCGCGGAATGACGTGAACGTGGAGATGAAATACGACCTGGCCGCCGGCGCGCTCGCTGAACTGCTGCAGCGTGATGCCGTCGGCGCCGAACGCCTTCATGCCGGCGTTCGCGACCATTTGCGCGACACGCATCACGTCCGCGAGCACGTCGGCGGGAACGTCGAGCAGATTGCGCACGGGCTGCTTGGGGATGACGAGCGTGTGCCCCGGTGCGCGCGGCATGATGTCGAGAAAAGCGATCGTCTTGTCGTCCTCGTAAACCTTATAAGCGGGAAGCGCGCCCTTGATGATCTTGGCGAAAATATTTTCGGGATCGTATGCGGCCATGGTTTATCCTTTCGATCGATTGTAGCGGCTTGCCGCCAAAATCAAAACTCCGCTTCCTGATTTTTCCGGCGGAAGGGCGCAAGCCTTGAGAGTTCTTCCGACTCCGCCTCGACATATTCGCGTTCGCTCACAAGGTAATCGGCGACCGCGCGGCGGAACGAGGGATTGGCGATGTAATGCGCGGAATAAGTGGGGACGGGGCGATAGCCGCGGGCGAGCTTGTGTGCGCCTTGCGCACCGGCCTCGACGACCTTCAATCCGTGTTCGATCGCGTATTCGATCGCTTGATAGTAGCAAACTTCGAAATGCAGAAACGGGCGATGTTCGGCTGCGCCCCAGTAGCGGCCGTAAATCGTATCGCCGCCGAGAAAATTCAATGCGCCGGCGATGTAGCGGCCCGCGCGTTTCGCCATCACGAGCACGATCCGGTCGCGCATACGCTCGCCGACAATGGAAAAGAATTTCCGGTTAAGATAAGGCGAGCCCCATTTGCGAGCGCCGGTATCCATGTAGAACGCGAAGAAGGCGTCCCACACGGCTTTCGTGAGATCGCGGCCGGTGAGGCGGGAAATTTCGACGTCATCCGCAATCGCCTCGCGCCGCTCGCGCTGGATCATCTTGCGCTTGCGCGAGGAGAGCGCGGCGAGAAAATCCGCAAAAGTCTTGTAGCCTTCGTTCCGCCAGTGAAACTGCCTGTCGGTGCGCGCCAGGAAACCAAGTCCCGCGAGATATTTCCACTCCGGCTCAGACGGAAACGTAATGTGCAGCGAGGAGGCGCGTTCACGTTTCACGAGTTCGAGCGCGCCTGCGATCAGCGCTTCGCGCGCTGCCTCCACCGATGGCCCTGGCCGCACCAAAAGACGAGGGCCAGTGACCGGCGTGAACGGCACCGAAACTTGCAGCTTCGGATAGTAGTCGCCGCCCGCGCGCTCGAAGGCTTCGGCCCAGCCCTGATCGAAAACATATTCGCCGCGCGAATGATTTTTCAGATAGACGGGCATAGCGGCGAGCGCCGTGCCCGTTTCATCCTCGACGAGAAGATGCCGCCCGAGCCAGCCGGTGCGGGCGGTGGCGGCCCCAGCTTCTTCGAGCGAGGCGAGAAAATCGTGCGTTACGAAGGGGTTAACAGCGGTAGCCGGAGAGGCGGGGGAATTCTTGAATCGTCCGAGTCGCTTCGCGCCGGCGCCTCCCGTTGGGATTCCGGACGCGCAGGCGTCCCAAGTCTCTCGTGGGATCGAGCGGATCGAGGATTCGACGCGAACGCGAAAGCTGGGGCCGTTCATGGCGGGACTTTAGGGCCGAAAGCCCTCGAAGATCATCTGGTCGGTCCAGCGCCGCGCGCGGGCGCGCTCGGCGCCGGTACGAACCGTCCAGGTGAGGAGCGACATGCCGAGGACATTGCGCGCGAAAAGCGGCGCGAATGCGGGAAGATCCCGTACCCAGTAGGCGATGAAGTGGGGTCTCGTCTGCGAAATATGCATGAGGTTGCCGAGGCCGAATTTCTGCCGGGGCGAGAGCGCCGCCCATTCCGGCTCGCCATAATAGCGTTCGGCGACGATGCCACGAGTTAGATGGGGAGCATTCATCCGCAGCGCGCGCACGAGCCAGGGATCGAAGCTCATGAGCGCGGCGGGGCCGCTATATTCGGACGCGATGCGGGCGGTTTTTTCGGCGAGCTCAATGTTGCCGTCCCAATGGCTTTTCAATTCGATGACGACCGGAACGCGCCCGGCGATGCGAGCGAGAAATCCTTGCAGCGTCGGAATGCGGCTCGCGCAATTCTTGAAGGCAACACTACGCAGCGCGGCGAGGTTCATGTCGCGCAGCATGCCTTTTCCCATCGTCAGACGATCAAGCGTGTCATCGTGAAAGACAACGACTTCACCGTCAGCAGTGAGCTGGACGTCGCATTCGATGCCGTAGCCAGCGGCCCCTGCGGCTTCGGCTGCTTCCACCGTATTCTCGACGAGCGCGCCGCCGGCGGCGCTATCGTGCAGCCCGCGATGCGCGATGGGACGCGCCGTCAGCCAGCGAAGATCGCTCATTCCACTTCGAAGATGGCTTCAACCTCGACCGAGGCGTCGAAGGGAAGCTCGGCAACGCCCCCGGTGGTGCGGGCGTGGCGGCCGGCTTCGCCAAAGATCTCGACCATGAGATCGGAAGCGCCGTTCATTACTTTCGGCAGCTCCGCGAAAGTCGGAACCGCGTTGATGAAGCCGCCGAGGCGGACGCATCGCTTGATCTTGTCGAGATCGCCGAGCGTCGCTTTCGCCTGCACGAGCACGTTGATGAGGGCGATGCGCGCGGCCGCCTGTCCACGCTCGGGCGAAGTTTCGGCACCGAGCTTGCCCTTGATGAACTCGCCGCCCGGGGTCGCGGAAACCTGGCCGGAGCAGAACAGGAGATTGCCGGTGCGTACATTCGGCACATAATTCGCCGAAGGAGGCATTGCGGCCGGGAGCGTAATTCCGAGAGCCGCGAGTTTCTTTTCGATATTCCCAGCCATTGCTTGTCCTCACGCTTTCGCCCAAATTGCAGGGCCTGTTTGTTGGCGAAGGAAGTCTTGGCCGATTGATTGCGAACGCGCAAGACGAGCGCCGCGGCCAAACTTTCCGGCTCATGATGCGTTGATTGGAAGCGAGGCCTTGATGAATCGAGCGATCTTTCCGGCCGTTTTCACGGTTGCGCTGCTGGCGGTGGTCAATCCCGCCAGCGCCGCGCAGGCCATACCGCTGGCCGCGCACCGGGCGATTTACGAGCTTTCGCTCGATCCCGAGAAGAACACGACGCGGGTGGATAGCGCCCGCGGCAGGATCGCCTACGAGATGCGGGGAAATGCCTGCGACGGCTATTCGGTGAACCTCCGGCAGGTGACGGAACTGAATACGGGCGAGGGCTCGAAGACCACGAGCGATCTTCGCAGCGCCACTTGGGAAGACGGCTCCGCCAAGAACTTCCGCTTCAAGAACCAGAATTTCGTCAACCAGGAACTGAAGGACGAAGTCGACGGCACGGCGAGCCGCAACGACGACGGCAGCCTCTTGGTGAAGCTCGGCAAATCGAAAGCAGGGCCGCTCAAATTCGGCGGGCCGATTTTACTGCCGACGGAGCAGATCGTGAAGATCATCCAGGCCGGCGAGCATGGCAACCATTTCCTCGAAGCGCGCGTATTCGACGGCTCGCCCGACGGCAAGAAGGCATATCAAACCCTTTCGGTGATCGGCAGCGTGCGCAGCGGCGACAACACCGGCGTGGAAGAAGCGGCGCGTATTCCCGCGCTCTCCAACTTGAAGCGTTTTCCGGTGACGGTGAGCTATTTCGACAAGGAAAAAGAAAAAGGCGAGCAGACGCCGGCCTATACGCTTGGCTTCGAGCTTTATGAAAACGGCGTGAGCCGCGCATTGCGGTTGGATTACGGAAATTTCGCCTTAAAGGGCGAATTGAAAAGCATCGAATTCTTCAAACCGACGCCCTGCGAGAAAAAATAATCGTGCAATAAAAAGCCCGGCTCGCGCCGGGCTTTTCCAATCCCAAAGATTTTAGTGTGGGATTAATTCCACTCGCAACGGCCGCGCCAGCGCGACCAATGGCGGTGACGGCCGCACCCGTCGCGCACAACGATCACTTGATCCGACTGCTGTGCGGCCTGACCGACGACGGCGCCGTTCGCCGCAGCGGCGTTGGCGCCAGAGGTTCCCGTCAACGCGAATCCAGCAGCGACGAGCATCGCAAAAATAATCGAACGCATCGTTTTTTCTCCTAGGTTCGTTTTACCCCCGCGAAAAAATAACTGATTTTCGGTGACGCGAAAAAGGAAAAACGCGAAAGCGGGCGCCAATAAATTTTGATATGCCAATAGCTTATTCAGCGTTTGTTCATGTTGGCGGCGCGCAGGCGAAGCCTTGGCCGCACGAAATGCGAATCGTCAGGTCGACGATTCGAAGCTCGCGCCGGGCAACAGCCGCCGCGCCGCCGTGACGTGCTTCGGATCGATGCCGAGATGCGCGGCGAAGTCGAGAAGATCGGCTTCATGCGCGAGGATGAAATCGAGCACGGCGGGGAGGAAGGCGGGGTCGCCCGCTGCGCGGCGGATCGTCTCCGGCCCAAGCCCGCTCTCGGCGAGAAAGCGTCCGAGGCGCGCGCTGTCGCCGGCGATGAAGCCGAGGGCTTGGGTGGCGATCGCTTCCGCCGCGTCCCGATTGCTGAAATCGCGGCTTTTGCCTGAGTTCATCGCATTTCCTTTTCCGTAACGAATGCCGAGTACCGTACCATGGTACGGCATAAAATTGGGCGGCTACGCGTCAAACAATCAGAAACCATCGCTACGCCGGAATTCCGACAGAAATTATTAAAGCCTTGGCATTACACCATGATTCCAGAGTTTCGATCGAAGAGCTGGCGGGATGCGGCCCAAAGCTTAGGGTCATGGTCTGCGCGGCGGGACGCATGTGCGCAAGACCAAGGAATGCAGTCGATGCCGAAGACCGTACTCATCGTGGAGGATAACGAGCTCAACATGAAGCTCTTCCACGATCTCCTTCAAGCCAATGGATTTGAAACCATCGAGACGCGGAATGGCATCGAGGCGCTCGATCTCGCGCGCAAGCATCGGCCCGATCTGATCCTGATGGACATTCAGCTGCCCGAGGTTTCCGGGCTCGAAGTCACGAAATGGATCAAGGAAGACGACGACCTGAAAACGATCCCGGTGATCGCCGTGACGGCCTTCGCCATGAAGGGCGACGAGGAGCGCATCCGGGAAGGGGGCTGCGAAGCTTATCTCTCGAAGCCGATTTCGGTCGCGAAGTTTCTCGAAACGGTGCGGCATTTTGTGAAACAGGATTGACCGCGTCATGAGTGCCCGCGTTCTCGTCGTCGACGACAATCAAGCCAATCTGAAACTCCTGCAGGTTCGCCTGAGCGCGGAGTATTTCGAAGTGCTGCTCGCATCCAACGGCCAGCAGGCGCTCGATATTTGCGCACGCTCGCAATGCGATATCGTTTTGCTCGACGTGATGATGCCCGGGATCGACGGCTTCGAGGTCGCGCGCCGGCTGAAATCGAATCCGGCGACGCATCACATTCCGATCATCATGGTGACCGCGCTCGACCAGACCTCTGATCGCGTGAAGGGGCTAGAGGCGGGCGCCGACGATTTTTTGACGAAGCCCATCGACGACATCGCGCTCGTCGCGCGCGTTCGCTCGCTCGCGCGGCTGAAGATGGCGACCGACGAGATGCGCATGCGCGTCGTGACCTCGCGCCAGATCGGCGTGCCGGATCCGGCGGAAGATGCGATCAACGACGAAGGCTTGAATGGCCGCATTCTCGTGGTCGAGGACAATGGGCCGACCGCGGACCGGATTGCGTCCGCGCTCGCGCGCCAGCACACGGTCGGCATTTCGCCCGATCCGCAAGATGCGCTCTTCCGTGCGGCCGAGGGAAAATTCGATCTCGCCATCATCAGCCTCGACTTGCAGAACTACGACGCGCTGCGGCTGATCGGGCAAATCCGCTCGCTGGAGCGCACGCGCTATTTGCCGATCCTCTTGGTCACCGTCATAGAGCAGAAGGCGCGGCTTTTGCGCGCGCTCGATCTTGGCGCAAACGATTATCTGCTCCGGAACGCCGACCGAAACGAAATTTCCGCGCGCGTGAAAACGCAGGTGCGCCGCCGCCGCTTCACCGACCGGCTGCGCGATAACGTCCAGCAGTCGATGGAGCTTGCGATCACCGATCCGCTGACCGGGCTCTACAATCGCCGCTACATGGAAAGCCATACGAATTTGCTGGTGACGCGCGCGCTCGAGCGGGAAAAACCGCTTTCGATCCTCGTCACCGACATCGACCACTTCAAATCCGTGAACGACACCTACGGCCATGACGCAGGCGACGAGGTGCTGCGCGAATTCGCGGACAGGTTGCGGAGTTGCATCCGCGGCGTCGATCTCGCCTGCCGCTTCGGGGGAGAGGAATTCGTGGTCGTGATGCCCGATACGGACCTGGGCATTGCCAGCCGGGTGGCGGAACGGATCCGCCGCCGGATCGCGGGCGAGCCGTTTCAGATCGACCGCGGGGCGCGTTCGGTCGATGTCACAATTTCGATTGGGCTCGCCGGCCTGAACGGGGCCGAGGACATGCCTGCCTCGATCCTGAAACGGGCGGATGAGGCGCTCTACCGGGCCAAGCGGAGCGGGCGTAATCGGGTCGTTTCCGACGCCGCTTAACCAAGCCGTTTGGCTTTTAAGGTTACAATTTTACGTATTTTATAAGTTCCCTTGCATAACGCCCTAGAATCGTTTGATTCCCGCGCGCCTTCGGTTAGCGTTCCCCTCTGGCCGCGCGGCGGGATCGGCCTTTCCCACCCATCAGTAGCGGCCTTCGAGCTAACCCTACGGAGTGCTCAGGTCCGCCGCATCTCCTGGGTCCGTGGGGTTCGGCCGGCGTGTAAGCGGCGAGAATGGCCTCTTTAGCTGCCTACCGCCGGCCACCTATTTCAGAAATGCGAAGGGCGCCGCTCGGATGAGGGCGCCCTTTTTATCGACCGATCAGACCGGATTACTTGATCTTGCTTTCCTTGAAGTCGACGTGCTTGCGCGCGATCGGGTCATATTTCTTCTTGGTCAGCTTCTCGGTCATGGTGCGAGAATTTTTCTTGGTGACGTAATAGAAGCCGGTGTCCGCGCTCGACACGAGCTTGATCTTCAGAGTGACTGCCTTGGCCATGATCGGATTCCTTGGAAATTTCGGGGCAAACTAGCCATCGAAGCCGGGAAGTCAAGGCGGCCTTTCAGGCAAGCTCGTCGCGGTGAAACTGCCCGTTCTTGAAGTAGAAAAACGACGCCGGAACGCTCGAGGGGAAGCCCGCTTTCAGCCGCATTTCGACTTCCTCGACGATCACCTTGGTGATCGCGGGCGTATTGCTGGCGCGAGCCTCGGCGCAGGTCAGCCACTTTAATTCGACGAATTCGCTGTCAGGTCCGGCGACGCCATCGCGCTCGATTTTCGCGTCGCGACGGTCGGCGACAAAGAAACGGGTGTCGAAACGACGCGGGCGGCCGGGCGGCGTGATCGCGCGCGCAAAAAATGTGAGCGCTGCAAGATTGGGCGAGAGCTTCGCGTCGGCGAAAGGCTGCCAGCCGGGCGAGGGCGCTTTGCATTCCTCGGCATTGTCGCCGATGAGAATGCCGGTCTCCTCGCAGGTCTCGCGGATCGCCGCGAGTGCGAGTGAACTCACGCGCGCTTTGCTCGTCTTCGGCGAGCCCGCGAGCAACCGTCGCTCGCTCACCGGATCGAGGCGGCCGCAAAATTTCATGTGGCGATCCTCGGGATCGAGGCGGCCGCCGGGAAACACGAACACGCCCGGCATGAAGACATGCCTTTCGTGTCGTTTGCCGAGAAGAATTTTCGGCTCCGAACCGGAGCGGTCGAGAAGAATGAGCGTTGCCGCATCGCGCGGGCGGCGATACGCGCCCTTCATCTTGGGCTCGCTGCGCGTGAGATACTTCGCGAGTTCTTTGTATTCGCTCATGAACTAATGGTCGTCGGAATGGTTCGGATCGAAACCGTGCATCCGATACGACCACTGCAGGCCGACAATCGCACCCTTCACCGGCTGCAGCAGCGCGACCGCAAGAATGGCGGTCAGCGGAAGCCAGACCACGAATGTCGTCCACCACGGCGGCCAAAACGCGACTTCGACGATGAAGGCGATTCCCACAACAAGATGGCCGACAATGGCGATCACGAAATAAGCCGGCGCGTCGTCGGCGCGGTGGTGATGCAATTCCTCTCCGCAGACTTCGCAGCGGTCAACGACTTTCAGAAATTTACGGAACAATTTTCCCTTGCCGCAGTTCGGGCAGCGGCCGAGGAATCCGCGCCACAATGCCTGCAAAAGCGGCCGCTCCATTGAAGCAGAATATTTGATCGTATCGTGCGCGTTCATCTGCGTTTTCCGTGCTTCTTGTGGCGATGCTTTCCTTTATGCCTGTGCGGTGAGGGCGGCAATGCCGACTTTCTGCGAGGGCCGACGTCGTAGCGCCCTTCAGATAGGATCTCGAAGCGCAATGCGCCAGCGACGGGAATCGCTTCCACGAGCTTGACCTCGACGCGGTCGCCGAGCCGATAGGATTCCTTAGTGCGCTCGCCAATCAACGCATGATGGCGTTCGTCGAAGCGATAGAAATCCGAGCCGATGGTCCGCGCGGGCACAAAGCCGTCGGCGCCGGTTTCGTCGAGTTTCACGAAGAGACCCGCACGCGTCACGCCTGATATGCGTCCGCGGAATGTCGCGCCGATGCGATCGGCGAGGAAATGCGCGACCAGGCGATCGACCGTTTCGCGCTCGGCGGCCATGGCGCGGCGCTCGGCGGCGGAGATGCGCGCACCGATTTCGGCGAGAGCTTCCGGCTCCATATCGGGAAGGCCGTCCTTGCCGAGACTGAGTGCGCGGATGATCGCGCGATGCACGATCAAATCGGCATAGCGGCGGATCGGCGAGGTGAAATGAGCGTAGCGTTTCAGCTGCAAGCCGAAATGGCCGTAGTTGGTGGCGGCATATTCCGCCTGCGCCTGGCTGCGCAAAACCACATCGTGCACGAGACGTTCGGTATCTTTGCCCTTAAAGCGCTCGAGAATACGGTTGAAATCGCCGGGGCGGAGCGTATTCGATTTCGAGAGGCTTTGCCCGATGGTCTGCAGAAATTCGCGCAACGCTGAGACTTTTTCCTGCGCTGGCGCGTCGTGCACGCGGTAGAGCAGCGGAATGCGATGATGCTCGCATGTTTCGGCCGCGGCCACGTTCGCGAGGATCATGAATTCTTCGATCAGCTTCTGCGTTTCGATACGGTCTGGTGTGATAACGCGGTCGAGGGTGCCGTCGGGCTTCAGGATCAATTTGCGTTCGGGAATGTCGAGCGCGAGCGGCTGGCGCGCGTCGCGCGCTTTGGCAAGCGCCTGATAAGCGGCAAAGAGCGGTTTCAACACGCGGTCCATCAGCGGGCCGGTCGTGTCGTCGGGTTTTCCGTCGAGCGCGTTCTGCGCCTGCTGGTAGGAGAGCTTTGCTGCGGATTTCATCGTGATGCGATGAAACGAGTGGCGAATCTTTCGGCCGTCATGGGAAACAATCATACGGACAGCAAGCGCTGGACGGTCGACCTTCGCACGCAACGAACAGAGATCGTTCGAGATTGCTTCCGGCAGCATCGGCACGACACGGTCGGGGAAGTAAACCGAGTTGCCACGGTCGAGCGCCGTGCGGTCGAGCGCGGAGTTGGGTGTCACGTAATGCGCGACGTCGGCGATGGCGACCGTGACGATATGGCCGCCTTTGTTGTTGGCATCGTTGTCTGCTTCCGCAAAGACCGCGTCGTCGTGGTCCTTTGCGTCCGGCGGGTCGATGGTGACGAGCGGAACGTGACGCCAGTCCTCACGGTCTTTCATTGGGGCAGGGCCGGCGCGTTCTGCTTCCGTCAGCGTATCGCGGGGGAATTGGCTGGGAATTCCATGCGCGTGAATGGCAATGAGGCTCACCGCGCGCTCGGATTTGAGCGAACCGAGCTTCTCGCGCACCCGCGCCTGCGGCAGGCCATAAGAGCGCTGTTTTGACAGTTCGGCGGTGACGAGGTCGCCGTCTTGCGCATCTCCTTCCGCGCCGCGGATGATTTCGATTTCGCGGCCGAGGCTTTTTTTGTCGACCGGCACGAGGCGGCCTCCGCCGCCCGGGCGCGCGCGGAAAATGCCAAGAACCTGAACTTGCGCTTTGTCGACAAGTTTCAGCACGCTGCCTTCATGCGCGATGCCATTTTCAACTTCACGCGCGGCATGCGTGCGCAGCAGGACGCGGTCGCCGATACCAGGGGCAGGGCCAGCCTTTGCGCGTCGATTGAAGACAAGACGAATTTTCGGCGGCGCGCCGTGATCGGCGCGATCCCATTCGGCGGGTTCGGCGATCAGGTCGCCGTCGTCGTCGCGGCCGGTGATTTCGGCTAGCACGACGCTCGGCAGGTGACCCGCGACTTTGAAGCGGCGGCGGCTGTGGCTGACTTCGCCCTCGCTGCGCAATTCGCGCAATGCGGATTTCAATTCCGCGTTGCCGGCGGCATCAAGCCGAAAAGCGCGCACGATCTCGCGTTTGGAAACACGGCCGCCGCGCTGTTTGATAAAGGCAATGAGTTCTTCGCGGCTCGGGGCCGCGGATTGTTTCGGTTTTTTTGGATTTTTGGACACGAATAATTCCGTTCAATAAAGGTAAGCATTAAGGGATTGAATTTCAAAGCCCGGATTTCGGCTGAGCGATCAGGCGCTCGCCTTCAGCTCGCGATACTCGTAGCGGTCGCGGATGCGGAAGTTGAAATATTGGCCGAGGGAAGGGGCGCTCAGGAAGTCGTCATATTCCTGTTGCGGCACGTCGAAATACACATAGACGCGGTCGCTCGTGAACGCCACAAAAAGCTCGCGCCGCTTGGCGCTGTAATAAATCCGTTCAATGGCCGATGACTGCACTTCGGGCATGACGGTACTCCGGTCATGCAGGATAACAGCGCAGCGGATGAAAAGTTCAGGATCGTTTCAAGCCTTGGTTAACCGAAAGAAGGGCGCAGAATTCAATCCTGCACCGGTTCCGTCTTCGCGTCGGCCGTGTTCGATTCCGGCGCGACTGACGTTTCGGCCGTCTTCTCGGAAGCCGCCGCCTTCTTTTTCTTGGATGGTTTCGCGGGTGTTTTTTTCTTCTTTTCCTTCGGGGCGGCTTCAGGCGATTCCGTTTCCGCTTTGGCTTTAGACTTCGATTTTTTTGCGGCGGCCTTTTTCTTCGGTGGCTGGCCGCCGGTCTTGGCGATGCGATCCGCAATCAACGCCACGGCCTGATCGAGCGTCACGTCCTCGGGATCCGAGGTATTCGGAATGGTCGCGTTCACCTTGTTGTGGGTGACGTAAGGACCGAAGCGGCCCTCGCGCAGCGTAACCGGGCCGCCGAATTCGGGATGCTCGCCGAGAATTTTTCCGGCGGGCGGACCGCGCCGGCCTTTGCCGCCGCGCGCGGCTTTTTCGGCCAAGAGCGTCACCGCGCGGTTGATGCCGATGGTGAGAACGTCATCGCCGTCTTCGAGATTGGCGTAGCTGGTCTGATGCTTGATGTAGGAGCCGTAGCGGCCGATGCCGGCGAGGATCGGCTCGCCGCTTTCGGGATGTTTGCCGACTTCGCGCGGCAGCGACAACAGCGAGAGCGCGTATTTGAGATCGACGCTGTCGAGCTCGGTGCCTTTCGGCAGGCCCGCGCGCTTCGGCTTCTCGTCGTCTTTATCTTTTTGCTCGCCAAGCTGGACATAAGGCCCGAAGCGGCCACCGCGCAGCGAGACATCGAGTTCGGTTTCGGGATCCTGACCGAGGAGCTTCACGCCGCTTGAACCGGCGTCGGCCGAGAGCGGGCGGGTATAGCGGCAATCGGGATAGTTGGAGCATCCGACAAAGCCGCCGAACTTTCCGGTCTTCAAATTCAGCCGCCCGTTGCCGCATTGCGGGCACTGGCGCGGATCGCCGCCATCCTCGCGCGGAGGGAAGATATGCGGCGCGAGAATTTCGTCGAGCACGTCCAGCACCTGCGAGATGCGGACGTCCTTGATCTCGTTCACGGAGCCGATGAAATCTTTCCAGAAGTCGCGCAGCACGACCTTCCAGTCGAGATCGTGGTTCGCGATCTCGTCGAGTTTTTCCTCGAGACCGGCGGTGAAATCGTATTCGACGTAGCGTTTGAAGAAAGCCTCAAGAAACGCGATGACGACGCGGCCCTTGTCCTCTGGAATCAGCCGCTTCTTGTCGATCCGCACATAAGCGCGGTCGCGCAACACCTGCAGCGTCGAAGCGTAGGTGGAGGGGCGGCCGATGCCGAGCTCTTCCATGCGCTTGACGAGCGAGGCCTCGGAATAGCGCGGCGGCGGCTCGGTGAAATGCTGCGTGGAGACGATCTCGCGCCTTTCGAGCTTCTCGTTCGCTAGCATCGCGGGGAGGCGGTTCGCGTCCTCGTCTTCGGTCGCGTCGTCCTGGCCTTCCTGATAGACGGCGAGGAAGCCGTCGAATTTCACGACGGTGCCGGTGGCGCGAAGATCGAGCTCGCGCGAGCCTGCCTTCGCTTTGATGTCGACCGTGGTGCGCTCGAGCTCCGCGGATTCCATCTGGCTCGCGACCGTCCGGATCCAGATCAGTTCGTAAAGCTTCGCCTGATCGGTTTCGAGGAATTTCGAAACATCGGAAGGTTTGCGCGAAAGATCGGTCGGGCGCACCGCTTCGTGCGCTTCCTGCGCGTGCTTGGACTTGTTCTTGTAAACACGCGGCGCGTCCGGAACATATTTCTTGCCATATTCGGCTTCGATCACGGCGCGCGCGCCAGTGATCGCGCTCTGATCAAGCTCGATGCCGTCGGTACGCATATAGGTGATGAGGCCGACCGTGTCGCCGCCGATATCGATGCCTTCATAGAGGCGCTGCGCGATCCGCATGGTGATTGCGGGCGCGAAGCCGAGCTTGCGGCTCGCTTCCTGTTGCAATGTCGAAGTGGAGAAGGGCGCATAGGGATTGCGCTTCGCGGGCTTCGCTTCGACTGAGGCAACGGCGAAATTCGCTTCATCGAGGGCCGTCTTGAAATCGGCGGCTTCAGCGCCGGTGCCGACATCGAGGCGCGTGATTTTCTTGCCGTCGGCGCCCACAAGCCGCGCTTCGAACGTATCGCCGCGCGGCGTCGCGAGCGTCGCCGCAATCGACCAATATTCCTTCGCAATAAATTTCTCGATCTCGAGTTCGCGATCGCAAACCAGGCGAAGCGAAACCGACTGCACGCGGCCCGCCGAACGGGAGCCAGGAAGTTTGCGCCAGAGCACAGGCGAGAGCGTAAAGCCGACGAGATAATCGAGCGCGCGGCGCGCGAGATAGGCATCCACGAGCGCTTCATCGATCTCGCGCGGATTGGCCATCGCGTCGGCGACGGATTGCTTTGTGATCGCGTTGAAGACGACGCGCTCGATCTTCTTGCCGTCGATCGCGCCCTTGTCCTTGAGAATTTCGAGAAGATGCCAGGAAATCGCTTCGCCCTCGCGATCAGGGTCGGTGGCGAGGATCAGCTTGTCGGCGCCTTTGAGGGCTTTCGCGATTTCGTTGATGCGGGGCTGGGCGCGGCTGTCGACCTGCCAGATCATCTTGAAGTCGTCGTCGGGGGCGACGGAGCCGTCTTTCGGCGGCAAATCGCGCACATGGCCATAGGAGGCGAGCACCTCGTAACCGGGGCCAAGATACTTGTTGATGGTTTTCGCCTTTGCGGGCGACTCGACGATGACGAGATTCATTCGCGGATGCTTATGCTCCGAATCGCAAAACGCGCGGTTTTTCCGCGCGATGCGGGCGGAAGATGGTGAGATTGAGGGGGTAAGTCAAATCGAGAGGCAGAAGACCCTCAAATATGGGACTTTTTGAGTACAATCTAGAATAGTATTTTTCCTTTTTACAATCTGTTCATTATGTTTCTTCTGACCGTGCGCAAGGCCATTTCCCGCGGTCAAAGGCCAGATCGAAAATGCAGCAAAGCTTAAGGGATGCAGGCCCAAATCAACCTCCCGAAGCCGAGCAGGCGGCGGCTTATGTCGCCTCGCTCGCCCGCGAGCTGAAAGCGATGGCGGACAGCCAACGGCTCGCGGCGCTCGGTTATCTCCTCGATCTCGTCCGGATTGAAGTCGAAGAGCGCGCGCGACAGGAAACGAAGCACGAATCGAACCGGGTCGCCTAAGCGATTCGTCTAAAGGAGCGACACCATCCCGCCGCCGTGCCGCTCCAGGCGGCCGGCCAATTCCAGTTCCAGCAGCGCCATCTGCATCGCGCCGGCCGGCGCGTTCGTCTCGCGCAAGAGATCATCGACGGAAACCGGCGATGGCCCGAGCAAATCCTGCAAGCGCGTGCGCAGCGCGTCGTCGGAAAGCGGCGGCTCGGCTTCCGCGGCGGAAATTTTCAGCGTTTCGGTTTCGCGCATGACCGGAGGCTTGTCTAGCATGGGTGCAAGCACTTCGATCACGTCCGTTGCCGAAGTGACGAGCGTCGCGCCGCGGCGCAGAAGCTGATTGGTGCCACTTGCGCGCGGATCGGCGGGCGAGCCAGGCACGGCGAAAACTTCGCGGTTCGCTTCCAGTGCCATGCGTGCGGTAATCAGCGAGCCTGAGCGCTCGGCCGCTTCCACCACGACCACGCCCATCGCGATCCCGGCGATGATGCGGTTGCGGCGGGGAAAATCCCGTGCGCGCGGCTCCCAGCCGAGCGGCATTTCGGAAACGGCAGCACCCTTCGCGAGCAAATCCTGCAACAGGCTTTCGTGCTCGGGCGGATAGGGCTTGTCGTGCCCGCCCGCGAGAACGGCGATCGTGCCGTTCGAAAGCGAAGCGCGATGCGAAGCGGAATCGATTCCGCGCGCGAGCCCGGAGACGACGACAAAACCCGCTTCGCCGAGTTCGCGAGCGAGCGTACCAGCGAGGCGTGTGCCCGCCATCGAAGCGTTGCGCGATCCGACCATTGCGATGGCGGGCTTGGCGAGCGCCTCGATATCGCCGCGTACAGCGAGAAGCGGCGGGGCGTCTTCCGTTTCGCGCAGGAGTGCCGGGTATTCGATTTCGCCAAGCCCGATATATTTCACGCCGAGTTTTCCCGCGGCGGAAATTTCTTTCGCGGCTTCTTCGCGGCTGATGACGTTCAGAGCGCGCCCGCCGCGGCGGGCGAGATCGGGCAGACGTTCGATTGCGCGTTTCGCGCCGCCAAATTGATTGATGAGCATGCGGAACGTGCGCGGCCCGACATTTTCCGTGCGGATCAGGCGCAGCCAGTCCATCCGTTGTTCGTCGCTCAGGCGAACGGGGTGAAAGCCGCTCATTTTGAGGCGCCGATTTTTGGCTCGGTGCCGGCGAACAATCGCCCGATATTGGCGCGATGTTTGTACCAGACCAATCCCGTAAGCAGCGCGAAGAGGAGTGCCGCCTCGATCTTTCCAAGCGAAAATAAAATAAACGGCGTTGCGAGACACGCGATTAGCGCGGCAACCGAGGAATAACGGAAGACCCCGGCAAGGACGAACCAGATGCCGCCATAAGCGAGCGCGGCCTTCCAGTCGATCGCGAGCAGGACGCCGATGAACGTCGCAACGCCTTTGCCGCCCTTGAAATTCAGCCACACCGGAAAGAGATGGCCAAGAAAAGCGCCGAGGCCGGCGACGAGCGCCGAGCTCTCGTCCAAAAAATAGCGCGCGAGCAGAACGGCGGCGGTGCCTTTCAAAAGATCGCCGAGCAGTGTCGCCGCGGCAAGCTTCTTGTTGCCGGTGCGCAGCACGTTCGTCGCGCCGATATTGCCAGAACCGATCGCGCGAACGTCGCCGAGGCCCGCGAAGCTCGTGAGGATCAGGCCGAACGGGATCGAGCCGAAGAGATAGCCGATCAGAAGCGCGGTCAGGTCGGAAACGACTGTGCTTTCCATACGGCGATTTACCTTCTTCTCGTAAGGAGAGGGTAGAATCGCGTTTGCGCGAAGACAATGCCGTCAGGAAGTTGCGCGTTTTTGCTGCGAGTGCTTCGGATGATAGCCGGCGGCAATCGCGTCTTCCGCGGTTGCGAAAGCGACGAGATCCTTGAAGGCGGGGTCGGCCGGGCGGGAAAGCAAGGCGGGGTCGTCGGTGAACCATTGGCTCTTCTTATGGCCGACGACGAAATGTTCGATGTCGTTTTCGCAATAAAAGCAACGGAGCCGCGTCTTGCTCGCGTCATTGTTCACGATCTGGAATTTGTTGCGGACATATTGCGCTTCCATCGGCTCGTGCGAGATGCAGTTTTTGTTGGTGCACCGAATGCCGGTCGTGAGCGGCTGGTCGTAGAGCGGCTGTTTCAGCGCGTCGAACCCGCCTTCGAATTTCTGCAGCGATTTTTCCTTCTGCAGCGAAATCAGAAGCGAGATCAGCGCCATGCGAATCGGCACGCCGTAAGCCGCCTGCTGGAAATAGATCGCGCGGCTGTCGCTATCGAATGCGGCGTCGAGTTCGTTCACGCGCGGGAGCGGGTGCATGACGCTCGCGTGCGAATATTTCGAATCTTTCAGAAATTTCGCGTCGATGCGCGGATATTCCTGATCCTTGTCGGCCCAGCGCTCCTTCTGGAAGCGCGTGACATACACGGCGTCGATCTTCTTCCGCATGATGACGCCGTGATCGACTTCCTGGCCGGAGAAAAGCGATTGCTGATGCGGCTCGTCCGGCGTCACGTAAAGCGCGTCGACCGCGCCGCTCTCGCTCTTCTGCGAAACGAGTTCGCAGCGATATTCCTCGCGCAGGCGGCGATGCACATGCGCGGGCAACTCCATGCCAGGCGCCGGCATCGGATCGATGATCGCGCCAAAGCGCGCGAGCGCGTATACGAAGGAGTGGATGGTGCGGCTGCCGCGCAGGTCGCCGGAGATCGCGACCTTCAAATTCTTAAGCTGTTTG